>Ga0105050_10005576_pt1 | contig 16060 bp, 13 predicted proteins | sample FRY01_FD_78088 | JGI IMG/M metagenome (GOLD analysis project Ga0105050, IMG submission 78088) | Freshwater microbial communities from Lake Fryxell liftoff mats and glacier meltwater in Antarctica - FRY-01 | ecosystem: Environmental > Aquatic > Freshwater > Ice > Glacier meltwater ... | reverse complement strand
TTTTAGAAACCTTTTAGAAACCTTTTAGAAACCTTTTAGAAACCATGGGCTCAGCGTTTCACACGATTGGAACGCTGAGCTTTTTCATTGGTTGACCCGCTGGTACCGAAGCTACTTCGTTACCAGTGGCTTCGGTACCACTGGCTCGGGCATTGGTGGCAACTTCATTTCGCCGGGATTACGACCCGTGGGGAGGCGATCGAACGATTTCCCCGACTCGGTAAAGCCTTCGATAAACCCGCCGTGAGAAAGAAAAAATTGGTTGTTCTCCACTCCCATGAATCGATCGCGACGATTCCGTTTCCCCGTCGCATCATGCGAGAAAATGGAGGTCGTTAGCTCACGCCATTCACCTGCCGCGGTTCGAATCCATTGATTGTCAAACAACGCTTTGCGAACCACGTGGCCATTCGAGCCAACGAAGTTTTCGCTGAAGCTATACAGTCCCCGCAGGTAGCGACCTTCCTTCGGAGCCTTCCAGCTTGAAATCAACATCCAATCATTGAGATCGTTGCGAAAGTAATAGCCGGAGAAAATCGTGAATGAAGCATCCACCGGTTCCGCGGTGACGAGGAAGCGTTGTTTCTCGCCTGTTTTCCAATGAAACTTAAGATGGCTGTGACCGCCGGTACCTTCGTTGCCGAAATCGCCTGAGTAGACGTCATCACCTTTCGCCACCAGCGTGACTCGATCTTGCTGATCGACTCGCTGGCGATCAATCGCTTCGTTGCCGCTGTCCCAAACGCTAAAGATGATCCGGCGTTCGGTGGGGCTGTTGACCTGCATTCCGAAATATCCTCGATGCCATCCACACGCCATGTAATAGGTCCAGATCGGATCTTCGAGTCCGGTCAACTCGCAATAAAAAGAGGAGACGTCAGCGTTGTCGGCAACCGGATATCGCAAATGCACCGACGCTGCGTTACGGCGAGGGTCCAAATTAAAATGAGCGTCCGTCGTTGCATCACCATCAAGGACCAACGCTCGGACGTTGCAGGCAACGCTATCGAGACGATCGAGTGACTGAAGGATAAACGATTGGTAACCGGTTGCCGGAACTTCAAATTCGCCAAAGCTGACGCTCACATCCTCGTCACCCTTTCCCTCGCACGTCGCGGTTTTGGATTGATCGCCAACCGACAATTGATATTCCGAAGCGGCACCGACAGGCAGACGCATCATAACTTTCGCGGAAACGGTGCCCCAATTTTTGAACTGGCCGGTCCACTGAATCTGCGTTTTGTGGTCCCGCCAATTGACCATTCCTTGCTCAGGTGACACTCGCAGGGCAATCGGGCCGGGCGAGGTGTAGGCTGTCGACGCGGGTACCAAAATTTCGGCAAACCCGGCGGTGTTACAAACCAGCGTAAAGAAAAGCAAAGAAATGCAATGACGCGTCATAAGAGCCTTTCGGAACTCGACCAAAAACAGATATGAATTCACTGAGAAGTCCAATCATAATCCCGATCGGGAGCCGGAAGAGCATGGAACCACCGCGGTTTTGCCGCTCAAGATCGAGCGATTGCCTGCGATGGAAGAAAAGCTGCAAGGCGAGCCGGTTCAGGTCCCGATAGTATTTTCAATCCAAATATTAGCATCCTAAAAATGCTGGCGGCGCCCGGTTTTGCTCTCCGTGATCGGTTAGAAACAGAAAGCGGGGCGCACGGCCGGGTTTTAAGTCCGTTTTTTGATGTTCGTTCGATAGCAATCGAACTTCTCGTCCTGTTTGCCGTAGTCAGCCGCTAAGCCAGCAGCCATAATTTAATCGTTACCAAATCTGTTCAACCCATTCGACTTTAACGGTCGCGTAATTCCACCTGCTTTTGATGAACACCTACAGCCTCGACTACATTGACGATCTGTTTGTCCAATACGTTCGCGACCCGCAAAGCGTGTCGGATACTTGGAGAATTTACTTCGAGCAATTTTTAATCACGAATGGGTCCCAGTTTGGGGATGAGCTGAACGAAGTCGGCGCCGAAGCTCGCAAAGCGGGTGCGGCGTCGGCAGCCACTCATGGCTCCAACGGTGACGGTGCAGTCCATGCGGCTGGCCCGGCCGTGAGCAGTGAGCTGACCGATCAAATGCTCTGGCTCGCCAAGATGCAGGACCGCATTGATCAATTGGTTCGCGAATACCGCGTCCGCGGACACCTCGTCGCCCAGCTTGATCCGCTGGGGCTGGTGAAGTCAGAATGCCCGGAATTGAGCCCGACGTCGTACGGACTTAGCGACAATGATCTCAATCGTCCCTTTGACGCGACGTCGCTGAGCAACGTTTCCGGCGGAACGCTTCACGAAATCCTGACCAAGCTGCGCAACACTTACTGCCGCAGCATCGGGGCGCAGTTCATGCACATTGACAATCGCAATGTGCGCGATTGGTTGCAGCGACGCATGGAAACGACTGAAAATCGCCTTGAACTGTCCCATGATGTCCAACGCCGTATTTACACGCGGCTTGCTGACGCATCGATCTTCGAAGAATTCGTTCGCCGCAAATTCGTCGGTGCCAAAACATTCTCGCTTGAAGGTGCCGAAAGCCTGATTCCGATGCTCGACTTGGCTCTGGAAAAAGCCGGCCAGCATCAGGTAAAGGAAGTCGTCATGGGGATGGCCCACCGCGGTCGTCTGAACGTGATGGCAAATATCCTGAAGAAGCGAGCGGTTAACATTTTCTGGTCGTTCGACGATCCGAACCCCGACCTCAGTCGTGGCGGCGGCGACGTTCGCTACCACCTCGGTTACAGCAGTGACTGGACAACGGCCTCGGGTGAAAAGCTTCACATTTCGCTCTGCTTTAACCCCAGCCACCTCGAGTTCGTCAATACGGTCGCACTCGGCCGCACCCGCAGCAAACAGGATAGGCTTAATGACAAGTCTCGCACCCAAGTTTTGACGATCCTGATCCACGGCGACGCCGCATTCGCGGGCGAAGGCATCGTGCAGGAAACGCTAAACTTGAGCCAGCTCAAAGGCTTTAACACCGGCGGCACGCTGCACATCGTCATCAACAACCAAGTCGGTTTCACGACCGAACCACACGAAGGTCGCAGCACGACTTACGCGACCGACATCGCCAAGATGCTGCAGATTCCGATCTTCCATGTCAACGGTGAAGATCCGGAGGCGGTTGCCCAAGTCGTTTCGATGGCGATGGATTTCCGCAAGCAATTCCATCGTGACGTCGTGATCGATTTGTACGCTTTCCGGCGTTGGGGCCATAACGAAGGCGACGAACCGCGTTTCACCCAGCCACGGATGTATGCGGAGATCGATAAACGACCGAGCGTGCGTCAAAACTACCTCGATCGTCTGCTTGAACTTGGCAAGATGAAGCAGGCCGAAGCGGATGAGATCCAGCGTGTTCGCACCGAGAAGCTGGAGTCCGAATTCGAGGCCAGCAAGCACGTGCCATACGATCCAGACACGCAGACGTTGACGGGCGCATGGCTTCCTTATTTTGGCGGTCCTGAGCCAACGGATTTAGTCGTCGATACCAGACTCGAAGCGGAATCAATGCGGTTTGTCCTCGACAAACTGACGCGATTGCCGGATGGTTTCGCTGCCCATAAAAAACTGAAGCGTCCGATGCAGCTTCGTCGCAGCATGGCAACGGGAAAAATCCCTTTGGACTGGGCATCTGCCGAAGCGGCGGCTCTCGGTTCAATTCTACTGGACCAACGGCCGATACGACTTGTCGGTCAAGACGTTGAACGTGGTACGTTCAGTCAGCGTCACGCGGTTTTGCACGATGAAAACAACGGTGAACTCTACACGCCGCTGAATCACCTTCGTGATGAACAAACCCTGATTGAGCTGGTCAATAGCCCGCTTTCCGAAGCCGGCGTACTCGGTTTTGAGTACGGATATTCACTCGACCGCCCTGAAGGTTTGGTCGCATGGGAAGCCCAATTCGGTGATTTCTGGAACGTGGCACAAGTCATCGTTGACCAGTTCATCGCTAGCGCCGAGGACAAATGGAATCGGCTCAGCGGCTTGGTCATGTTGTTGCCTCACGGGTTTGAAGGCCAGGGGCCGGAGCACTGCAGCGCTCGTCTGGAGCGGTTCCTGTTGATGTCCGCGGAGCACAACATTCAGGTTTGTCAGCCAACGACGCCAGCTCAGTACTTTCACTTGCTTCGTCGTCAGGTTTATTCGAGTTGGCGAAAGCCCCTGATTGTGCTGACGCCTAAGAGCTTGTTGCGTCACCCCGAAGTCGTCAGCCCGATGAGCGAGTTTACTGATGGACGGTTCCAAAAAGTCCTCCGCGATGAAACGATTCCGGCTCAACAGGTACAGAGAACGATTCTTTGCACCGGAAAGGTCTACTACGATCTCATGGAAACGCGAGCCGAGCGCAAGATCGACTCCGTTCGCATCGTTCGTGTTGAGCAGTATTATCCGCTGACGCCAGAGGAATTACTCGCCGGATTTGATGACGCTCCTGATGGCACCGAAGTGATGTGGGTTCAGGAAGAACCGCTTAACATGGGGGCTTGGTCGTACCTGAAGTTGAACTTTGGCGACGCGATTACCGAGCGTTTCACGTTCAAGAAAGCAACGCGAGCGGAATCGGCTAGCCCAAGCACCGGCAGCATGGCAACGCACAAGTTTGAGCAGCGGGAATTGATGAACGCTGCATTCGCCGGGATCAACGTACCCGTCGTGGTTTAGTTACCCCTGTCATAAAAACCTTTGGTTTATCGTTCATGGAGGCTTCGATGCCCCTGTGGTTTGTCCATCATCGTGTGACGCGATGATTTGTTTCAAAGATTTTTTGGCAGCTGTGACCTAACGTGTCCGCGGGGTCGCGATATTGATTGTGTCGCAAGTGAATCAAAAACGATTTACGACACAAAACCATCGCACCCGCAAAACACGGAAGTCACGATCATGGCCAAATTTTATGTTGAATCAGGCACTCTTCGCTGCGTCGTTTCGGCTGAAAACTCCCGTGCCGCAGCGCTTTGGGCGGTGCATCGTGCGATGCAGCAGATCATGCCGCTGGACGATGCCGTCGATTCAACCCCCGAATCGAAGCATCAACTTTCTCGCGGTGTGGGAGTCATGGTTCTGGGAAGCACGGTGCGGACCAGCGAACGCGGTTACGGCAGCGAGGACAGCACCCAAATGCCGACGTTCGAAGTCGTCACCGAATGGAACCAGCTCGTCAACACACTTGACCGATTGGAAGGCTTGCTCGGTCGCGTGTAAGTGTCAACGCAAGGAAGAAAGAAACTACTCGCCGCGTCTCAAATGACCGGCGCTGGTTTCAAAGTATCGTTGGCGTCGCAGAGATGGCTCGCCTCCGTCTTGCGACGCCGTTGTCTGTGCCTGACGCAAGTCATCAAGGTTCGCGGCACAATACCGGCAACCGACTTGTTCGATGTGGAATTGGATGTAGCTTGCCGGTTCTTCATCAAGCACGCCGAGAAAGAACTGCGACAGTTCGTCGCGATCAGGACATGAAAGCCGGCGGCGGCGCCAGATCACTCCTACGCTATGAAGCCCCGCGTCCTCGCGACCAATGATGATGGCCAAACGCTGGCGAAGGTCTGCATCATCACGCAAACGTTTTTCGATCGCAGACAATTGCTCCGGCGGCAACGCTTCTTCAAGAAAAGCGCTGAGCTGGGCGTCGGTGGGCTCAATCATGATCAATAGGTCTGCTCAGTCGCGGAAGACCTGGGCGTCGTCCTAGGTCTGGATTAAGAATATCGACCCAAACAAAGCGTCACGTTCTGTCCGCCGAATCCGAAGCTATTATTGAGCGCATATCGAATATCCGCTTCCCTCGCAAAATTGGGAACGTAATCCAGGTCGCAAAGCGGATCGGGATTCTCGTAGTTTATTGTCGGTGGCAGGACCCCATCGCGGATCGCGAGCAAGCAAACGATCATCTCGGTAACGCCGGCGGCGGCGATGAGGTGTCCCATCATGCTCTTCGTGCTACTGACCGGAACCTTGGGAGCCATCTCACCAAAGACTTTTTTGCAGACGAGTGTTTCGACTTTGTCGTTGACCTGCGTGCTGGTTCCGTGCGCGTTGACGTAACCGATTTGCTCTGGCTTCAAGCCTGCGTCGGCGATTGCCATTCGCATCGCGGCGATGCCACCATGTCCATCAGGCGGAATATCCGTGATTCGGTAAGCGTCGGCAGTGGTGCCATAGCCGAGCACTTCGCCGTAGATATTCGCGCCGCGCTTCTTTGCCGACTCCAGTTCTTCCAAGATAACCATCGCAGAACCTTCACCCAGCACGAATCCATCGCGCTCGCGATCAAATGGACGACTCGCTTTGGTGGGGGCATCGTTACTGGTGCTTAGAGCCGTAAGCAGGTTAAATCCAGTAACGCCAAACGGATGAATCATGCTGTGCGTGCCGCCCGCCAACATCACATCCGCATCGCCTCGGCGAATCAACTCAGTCGCTTCGCCGATCGCTTGGCTACTGGCCGCACAGGCCGTCAAGCAATTAAAGTTTGGCCCCTGGGCATTGAACATCGCGGCCAGGTGAGCGGCCGGCATATTTGGCTCTTGCTCAAGCTCCTTTGCGGGATTCAGTACGGCAAGACCTTTGGCGATGAACTTCGCGGCGTCGTATTCACCGCCTTCGAGAGCCGCCGCCATCATCTTGGTGAATGTCAGGAAGTCTTGGTTGCCTTCACCGCTTCCCAAGTAGATTCCGAAACGCACCGGGTCGAAAGAAGAATCCGTGATGCCGCTATCGGCGACCGCTTGCTTGGCCGCCCCGGCGGCGAACTTGGTATGACGACCTCGATCTCGCCAAACGTCGGCGGATTCGCCAGTGTCGGTAATGTCCCAGTTCTTGACTTCAGCAGAAATCTTCGTCGGAAACCCGCTGGCGTCGAAAAGCGTAGTGGGCCCAACACCACTCTTGCTTTCTCTGAGGCCCGACCAAACCGTTGCCACATCGTGGCCCATCGGGTTGATCATTCCAATACCTGTGACAACCACTCGGCAACGCATCAGCGAACTCCTCAACCGCAATCACTGCGATTACAACTTGTCTGAGATTTGGATTGGTTTGCCGTCGGTCCCGACCGCAACCTGAAACATGCTCATCAACCGCAGCATCGTGGCTAGATCGCCGGGTTTGAACAGCGGTCCGTCAGCAAACTTGCCATCTTCTAGGAATGCAAACATCAGCTCGATTTTAGCCTGCAGGACTCCCTCGCGATGACTCGTTCCGGCCGCGACCGCACCGTCTTCCTGAGCACTTTCCAGTTCAACACGATAATGCAATTGGTCACCTGGTCGCGCCGGGAAAAAGAATTCCGCTTTGCCAACCTTGGCAAGCACGACGCGTTTATCCCAATCAAACTTCTCAGCGACAAGAATGCCGCCAAGCTGTGCCATGCCCTCAATGATCAGCGTCGGAGGCAGGTAAGGGAATCCAGGACAATAATCATCCAAGACATCCTCATCCAACGCCACGTTCTTGATACCGCTCGCATGACTGCCGCTGACGAATTCGGTAAAGCGGTCGACCCACATCCAACGCATAACACAGCCGACCTGCTTTTAAAAACATCAACGGAGTTCAGAAACGCGACCCCTACAACGATAACGGCATCAAACCCCGTGGTCATGCACTAATCTTAGTTCCAACGTAGTTACACATGTCTTGAACCGTCAGCAAATTGCCGAAATCTTGAACGCGTGGGTTTTTCTCGAACTTGGACAGATCCGCCCATGGCATCCGGCTTTTTAGCTTTGCCATGCCTTCGGCCGTCACCAATCCGTCCTTGACGAATTGACTGTTGGTTAAAATGTCCTCAGGTGATAAGTCTTCGCGAGGAATGCTGATTCCGAACGCTTTTTCAAGTCGAAAGACGATGTCTAGAAAATCGATGGATTCGGCACCGAGGTCGCCGACAAGCGTCGCGCCCGGGGTGACTTCATCGTCGTCGACGCCGAGGGCATCGATCAACGCGGCTTGGACCTTCTCGAAAATCTCTTCGCTGGTGGCTGTCATCTTGGGTTCCTTAATGGTGATTTTTCAGAGGTGCATTCTCCCGATCAATCGCGTGATGGGAAGACGGCACCGGGGTTATCGATGTTTGGTTTAATGCGAAAGTGGGAGGGAACCATACAGTTCCGTGAATTTTTTACGTGCCAAGTCTCGCACGATGTCGTCTGTACCTAGCCACTCGGGCTGGTCGGTAGAGCATTTCTCTAAGATCAGACGCGCGGAAACCGTTGTCTTCCCGTTTTTCTCCGCCGTTGCCTTGACCGTCGAAATCGATCCTTGTTCCTTCACCAATTCGACGCTGATGTCGAGAGTCTCGCCTGGAGCAAGGAAGTCGCCAAACTTGACGCTCCTCGCTTCGCGCAGCATCACCAGCGGGCTGCCGAAATCATCGCCTGTCCGAATCATCCAAATTGCTGCTTGATGAAGGGCCTCAAGCATCATTACCCCCGGCATGACGGGGAAATTTGGAAAATGGTCCCTCAGGAAATCTTCCGCAGCACCCATCGTTCTCTGAGCGACGAGACGTTTCCCGGGCTCAAGGGCAACGATGCGATCAAGCTGGCAATAACGCATAAAAACAGGGACCAACGGGAATAAAACGATCGTATTCGTGTTTGCGTCGAAAAATCACCCGCCGCAAAAAACGGATGGAGAAAATCTGAAGCTGATATTCGTTCGGCGCAACAACATTAGAGAATAGTTTCCTTCAAAACTTGCCTCAACGGGTGTAACGCGTCAATCGACCCGAACCGCCTGGAAAGATCGCTTTATTGCCGAATCCCTAACGCTCCGGCCCAGATGCCGCAGTCGATTGCCGCACTGCGTTCAAGGGTTGTGGATTGGTGGTCTTCGCCCAGAAAATAACGACAACCCCCGCGATCAGCAACACCGCACCGATTCCTCGCGCGGGCGATAACGGCTCCTGCTGATTGCCCAGCATTCCGTAATGGTCCAAAACGAGGGCTGCGACCAGTTGTCCGGTAATAATGGTGGCGTGCCAGGGCAACGAGCCGATGCGGGGCACAAAAATCAGAGAGGCGGTAACCAGTAAGACACCGATTGCACCTCCACCCCAACACCACCAAGGCAATTGCGAGACTGGTACATTAAATCGAGGTGGAAACACACCGGCGCAAATCGCTAGCACGATAAGAATGACCGTGCCCGTCCCGAATGAAATGATCGAAGCTTGAAGCGGATGGGCAAGTTGCCGAGACAAATGCCCGTTGACGCTCGGTTGAGTGCCAAAGAGGAATCCCGAAACCAACCCGACCACAATCGCCATTGCCAACCACAGCCAAGCTGGCAGCGTGCTCATGCGGGAGCGGCCTTGGGGGTTCCCAAATACGGTTGCAGCAACTCCACCGTCCCGGCGGCTCGAACGGTCAACTTTCCAAAACCTTGGACGGCACCTTCGGCGATTGCGGCTTGCTGATGCTCGTCGTAATTGGTCACCAACATCACTGGAATCGAAGTAAACCGCGGATCGGATTTGATGCCACGAATGACATCCATCCCATCGGTGTAATCACGATCAAGCTTGCGATTGACCGTGATCAAGTTCACCTCACGTTGCCCAAGAACATCAAGCGTATCATCGAGCCCATGCGTTTGAAGCACGACGGCCTCAAAGTTCGCCTGAACCATTTGGCGGATTGCGTTGTAATCCGGTCCGCAATTTCCGCAATCAATCACTGTCTTTGACATCTGCGTTGTTATTCCTTCTCGCCAGAGTCTGCAACATCCGAGATTGCAAACAACTTGTCTTTGGTGCTGATGAAAATGGTGCTATTGGCGGCAACCGGCGTGCTGTAAATGCTCGTGCCCATGTTGATCTCATCGATCGGTTCTTTGTTTTCGGCCCCGAGTTCGAAGATCGCAATGTCGCCATCTTCGTCCCCCAGGAACACTCGACCGTCAGCGATCAATGGACTTCCCCAACTTTGGGCAAGCATGTCGTAGGTGAAGTGGACCTTCGCCTTCCCTTCGCCGTCACCCTCCGTGTCGAGGCAATGAACGACGCCAGACAAGTCGGTCACATAAAGCAGGTCATCTTTGATCGCAACCGTGCCGATCGTGCGGTGCATCGTTTCTTCAAAATCGATTTCACCATCCTCGTTTTGATCGGCAACGGCATAATGCCATACCACGCCAGAGTTCGAGTTGTCGACCGCGACTTCACCAAGTTTGGGTTCAACCGCTTGAACTCGCTTATGAGGAATCGGAACGCGATTACCCTCTTCGACCTTCATGGCCAGTTGCGGTGAGATGTCTCCGCGTTTCGTCGGATCAATGCACCATAAATGACCTTCGCCTTCACCATGCTCAGGATCTTGGCCAACGGCGATGTAAACCAAATCCTTGTAGATCACTGGCGTCGCGATCACGTTATTTCGAGTCCCTTCACCGCCAAGGATCCAGATCGTTTCTTTCGGATTGCAGTCAAATTGCCAGAGCAACTCTGGCTTGCCGTCTTCGCCCATGTCGGCACGGAAGCTGTATAGGATTCCGTCCCCTCCCGCGAAAATCGCTTGAGGCACGCCACCAATTTCGGCGATCGCGGGACTAGACCATTGGCCGTGAAGGATATTTTCACCTGGCGACTTATTGGTCCAATAAACTTCACCAGTGTTCTTGTTCATGCAGAAAAAACTAGGCGCATTGGGCGCGGGAAGATTGATGTGCGATTCGTCCTGACCGTTGCTTGTGTTGACAAACAAGAGGTCGCCGTAAGCGGTCACGCTGCAAGCCGCCATGTTGTGCTGGCTGCTGCCGAGCGTTTCCATCATGTTGTATACCCACAGGACATCCGCTTCCTTCTTGTCAGCGATGGAAAGAGTCTTGAATACGCTCAGGCGTGGACCGGCAACGCGTGCATTGAAGGTTCGCTTGGTACCGGCGAAGGTGCCGATCAATTTCCATGTCTTGCCCGCTTCGACCGTTTCGACAACGACTTCGTCGCTGGTCGGTTCACCATGTTTTTCTAGCAGTGCCTTCAATGCGTCAGAGACGCTGCCTTCGTCTAATTTCGCAAGCGTGTCTTTGTAATCCGGGTTGGCAACTTCTAGATCGGCAACACGAGCAGGCTCGTTGATGACCGAGCCGCTGTCCTCATCGTCATGAAAACCCTTGGTGTCCAGGCAACGCACTTCACCGCGACTGGTCACAAACCACAATCGTTCGCCTTCCACCAATGGTGAGCAGCAAATGCCTTGAAGCGGCCAATCGTGAACGCGTCCCGTGATCAACTTTTCGCTGCTATGTTGCCACAGGAGCTCGCCGGTCTTCTCGTCAAAACAAAGCAAGCATCCCAGGTCCGTATTCGACGGGTAACGAGCAATGTGACCTGAACCGTTATTGGTTCCCACATAAACGCGTCCATCGGCAATGACGGGATTACCGTAGGTTTGGCTGCCGAGATTCGACACCCAGCGGATATTCTTCGAGGTGCTCTTGTCCCAATCTCCGGTGCGGCGATCAAATTTTCCTGGCTTCCATTGGGCAGGCAAGCCGGTCACGTCAGGAGCATTGTTTCGCAAACGAGTTCCACCCCACTGCGGCCAGTCCCCACCGGCCGTTTGAACGATCGAGGGATCATCGACGTCACCGATCGAGGCAGTCAGTGCGGAAACTCCTTTCGTACTCGAAGCGGCTGACTTTGCGGCTTCGCCAACCATCGCGGCTGCGGCACTTGTGGCCGCAATCACCGCCGGAGCAGGCGAGATCGAAGTCGAGGCGGCTGCTGGTTTGGCTCCTTCAGGTTCTTTCGCGGGAGTCGTTTCTTCCACCGTTTTTGCTGGCGGCGTCGTTTCCAGAGTTGAACTTGGCGAGGTTGTCGTCGGTGGCAATGGCGTTTCAGGTGCGACCATCGGTGTTTCGGCGGTCGCCGTAACATTGCTGTCAGACTCGCCCTCATCGACGTCGAAATCCAGATCGGTATCGACATTGGTTATATCGGTCCGCGGCTTGCAGCCCGCAACCGAAGTCGCAGTCAGCGACCCGGATACAACGGCCAACAAAATCAATGACCAGGCGGATAGTTCTTTCTTCTGCATTCGATTAAATCCCTTTTGGACATTAGCAAGGTTTTCGCGACCGTCTCGGGCGTACTTCTTGCGCAATCTGCGGTTCTAATATGTGGGTGGGAGGGAATAAGGCCTGTCGGATCCGCTGGCATCAGCGGCCAGCAATGGGTCTCGGCAAGCCAAATGATGCTCCGGAATTTCGGAGCGAAAATCACCTAATCATTGGGAGTAACTTCGAGGTTGTCCAAGTAGAACTCGGCGACCTTTGCATTGCCGTAAAGACCGGGGCTTCCGGTGACTTGTGGCGTTTCATCGCGAGCCTCGACGGTCCATTCTTTTGGCTCTGGCTCATCTCGGGGCCAAACCTTGCCTCGAAGAACCGCGACTTTGCGATCACCCTCGCCTTCGACTTCGGCTCGGAATTTCAACCGATACCAACGGTCGGCGTTCCATGTGTACGGAGTCTCCCGGGCCATTCTCAATTGCGCCGCCCAGGTGCGAATTTGCAATTGTTGACTGTTGCCCATCAAGTCCAATTCGTAGCCCTGGGCAATCAGTCCGATATCTGGCAGTTGATTTTGCATCATGCTGCCTTTCACATCCGCGGTTACGGTGTAATTCGAAAGATCGCTGGGGCCAAACCAAGCGCGGCTGCGAGCTCCCTTGGGAATGGAGACGATCTTTACCAAAGCCGGTGAGCCATCGATCGGTTTCACGAGATGACGATATCGAGCCCCGATCCATGTCACGGGCGGATCGGTCAAACCATCAAAGGTAAATTTCCAAGGCAGCGCGGGTACAACGCGAACACGTGATTCACCAGCGGCAGCGCCAAATTTCGCGGACACCAAGCATGCGGAGTGTTCCGTGCTTTCCGCCGCAGTGAACTTGAGGCCTTCCACTTTGCCAGCACCCTGAACCGAAAGCGACACTTGTTCCGTCGAAACGTCTTCAAGTTGCTGGCCCAATTCGTTAAACACACGAACCTTGAACTCAATCGATTCGCCTGGCTTCACTACCGCTTCGGCTGGAATCAACTGGACCAAAGCCGCCTCCGGATGCTTGCTTACCGGAAGTTCCGGCGCTTGCTCTCGAAGCAAACTCGCATCGAAGGTCACTTTGGGGTCAGGTGACGAGGCAACGCAGTAAAGCGATTTGTTGCCGAGGAAATAGAGCCGTCCGTTCGCAACGATCGGTGTTGAATTGAACGATTCACCGCGAATGCTACCTTTGCTAACGATCTCCGCACCGCCGTCGGTTGGGCGCATGATGGCCCAGTAGCCGTTCTCGGTCAGCACATAGATTTTGCCGTCCGCGTAAAGCATACTACCGTATTGTTTGCGGTCACCAATCGTGATCCGCTCGGTAAGTGCTTCACCTGTCTTGGCGTCAAGCACCCACATTTTGCAGCGATCGTCAATGACGTAAAGTTTTTCGCCGATCAAAAGCGGTGCGGCTCGCCCGACCATCAGTTCTTCGACTCGCCACAGTGGCTCAACCTTGGTGTCGCTTCCCACGCCGGTCACCTTGATCGCTTCTACAGACCCCATCGTGGCGTCGCTCATGTTTTCTTCGCTATGGCTGGCGAAAATTGTATTTCCGGCAACGAGCGGCGTCGTGAATAATCCGCGGCGCGACACGTTGTAATGCATCATTGGCTTGCCGGTTCGCGGCTGAAGCCCCCAACAAGCTCCATCACCGACGCCGACCACAAATTGCTTCTGACCATCTATCGTGACCACGCTCGGACCGGAGTATGTCGTTTCGTCAGGCTGATCGATGGTGCCGTTGAACCAAACGATTTCACCGGATCGCTTATCAAAAGCGAGGAAGCGGTGGTTCGGTTTCGCTCGATCACCCCAATTCGTAATGACTCCGCTGATGATTACCAGGTCTTCAAACACGACGGGGAAATTAGTTCGTCCGCCGTAGGTGCTGAGCATTCCGTATTGTTCATGAAGCGGGTGGCTCCAAATCGTTTTTCCCGTTTCTCCGTTGATGCAAAGAAAATAGTCACAAACGCCAAGGCAATAGACATTGCCCGTTTCGGGGTCGACCGTCACGCTCGACCATCCCACTCGCGTGTCGGGAACGTCGGAAAGCCAGACATTGAAGCGATTTTCCCAGATCAACTCGCCGGTCTTCGCGTCCAGGCAGACCACTTTTTCGCCTTCTCGCGGCGTGCCCGGTTCCGCTCGCACCGTCGTGTAAAGCTTGTTATTCATTACAACCGGGGTGCTTCGGCCGGCAAACTCTTCAGTCTTCCACAGCAAGTTGCTGCCTTCGCCACCTTTGGGATCCCAGTCATCTGGCAAATTGGTTGTTGCGCTGGTGCCATCGAAATTCGGACCACGCCAATATGTCCAGTTCTTTACATCGCTAGGAATTTCGGACGTCGTCGGGGCTGCCGCCTCGACCGCAGGTTGTGCGAGCAAGGGCTTTGGAGAGACGGACACCGCGACGACCGAAGCGACCAGACCAGCAAAAAACGGTTGAAATCGGTAGTAACGTTGCTTGAGCGTCAAAATAGAATTGCCAGGGAGAGGAGTCTTCACTTGTCAATGATCCAGCGGTCGAGCAGGCGGGAGGGTTAGGCAGGGTCACATGATTGTAACTAATCTTCCGCGGTACCGCCGGCTGGACAAGAGTTGTCCCCGTTTTTTTCCGCACACTTCCGAATCTGGCCGCTCAAAAGCCCTTGTTACGCGGTGTTTCCAGCGTTCAGTCGAAAAACTCGTCGTTGGCGTCAAATTTTGGAGTGCAATAAATCAGAACCGTCATTTCGCCAATCGCTCGATGCCGGACTCCTGGGGGAATGTGAATCGCCGTCATCGGTGAAACGGAGTGCAGCCTCCCATCCAATTCAATCGCCGCTCCGGCCTCACAGGACACGATCACGTAAACCTCGGTTTGGCGACGGTGATAATGCCGCCGTGCGTTACCCATCATCTGGGTCAAATGAACGGTCGCGTGGAACTGCGGGATATCGGCAAATGCTCGACGAGCCACGCCGCAGGGACAGTCGACTCCGGGAAGGTTCGGGAGAAACACCAAGCTTGCTGACTGCGGCGCTTCAGACGGATGGGGATGGTTTTTCAAGATGATTGCCTCCAAAAGACCCAGCCGTTTTCGCGATGGTCGGTCACCAAACGCCGATTGACCACGTTGGCGGATTTGCCGAATAAGTTGCGATCCACGACCAAGGGGAGATTTCTGATTTAACTTTTCCGCATTTGACAACGTTACTGAAAAAGCGGCTATCCGGCAGCGCAAATGACATAATTGCTTGCGCCAACTGCCCAGATTGCCTACGTGTCAATGTTTTGCAAACGGGCTAATTCTGTTTGGAATGCTCATTCTCGCCGTTTTCCTGGTCGATAGGTGTATTTGTCCGGCTGAGACAAACGCTCGCTTGTCGCGGGAATGGTTAAGCAGCATGGATATGACCCAAAGGTGCTAACAAGGGACGTTGGCGTCTTGTCGGTGAATGGGACGGAAGAGACAGCAAGTGCAGCGGCCGTGGTGAGAATCATCGAGCAATCGTGATTGTTGCCGCGGACTGGGTAGAGTCAGCGTCAAGCAGAACGAAGTCAGCGGGTTTGGTGTCCCGCACCTGACCCGTCGGAGTGCTTGATCATGATTTCGGACACGATCGGCGGCGACTTCGAACACCGACCGCGTCTGGATTCAATCTACCCGCACCCACAACTCGGAATGACCCGTTCGACCGCGAAAATTCAACGCTAGAGCGACAAGGAGACGTGGCTCCATGAAGCGGATTATACTTACAGTAACCCTAGTTTTTGGCATGATGAGTAGCCAAAGCTTCGGTTTCGACCTTTTGGACAGGATGCTCGGCGCTAAGGGATGCGGATGCGCATCAAGCTGCTGCGACACCGAACCTGCTTGTGGCTGCGAAGCCCCGGCTTGTGGTCGTGCCGAACCAGCTTGTGGTTGCGAAGCCCCAGCGTGCGCAGCCCCTGCCTGCGGATGTGCGGAACCAGCTTGTGGCTGCGAAGCCCCAGCTTGTGAAGCCCC
>Ga0105050_10005573_pt1 | contig 16070 bp, 12 predicted proteins | sample FRY01_FD_78088 | JGI IMG/M metagenome (GOLD analysis project Ga0105050, IMG submission 78088) | Freshwater microbial communities from Lake Fryxell liftoff mats and glacier meltwater in Antarctica - FRY-01 | ecosystem: Environmental > Aquatic > Freshwater > Ice > Glacier meltwater ... | reverse complement strand
TTGGACTCCCATTGGACTCCCATTGGACGCCCATTGGACTCCCCTTGGACGCAGGAGTAGATGCCTCAAAAAATCCCCCATGCTGGACAGATGCCACTAAAATCCGAGAAGAACCACAAACGGAGGAACCATCCATGCCAGAACTCGCACCTGATAAGCTAGCACTCAAGGGTCGAATTCTTTTGGCTGAAGACGGAATCGACAATCAAAAATTAATTGCCTTTCACCTGAAACGCGCGGGTGCCGACGTCGATACTGCCGGCAATGGGTTGCTTGCAATTGAGTTGTTAGAGAAAGCTGCGTCGCAAGGATTTCGTTACAACCTATTGCTAACCGATATCCAGATGCCTGAAATGGACGGATATGAATCGACCCGGCATTTGCGTAAAAGCGGTCACGATATTCCCATTGTAACGCTAACCGCCCACGCGCTGTCTGAGGATCGCCGGAAAGGATTTGAAGCCGGGTGCGATGATTACCTCAGCAAGCCGCTGGATAAAAAAACGCTGCTGGAAGTTTGCGCGAAACATATGCGTTAAATATTCATTGCCCCGCTTCATTGCCCGGTAATGGACGGTTTTCATCAGCCGCCGTGCGCTAGCGTATGATTTTCCAGTCGGTAATTCACGTAAGAACCAGTCGCTAGCGGGATGCGGCTAACAGTTCCAGCCCAGTCATTAAGCGGGGCGTTGTAAATAGTTGCTGATTGGGCGATTGTCGATCAGGTCGCTCCGTCCGGGACCAATCAAAACTCAATGAAAAAGATGAAAATTGAGTCTCATTTACGATTTGCGCTGGGGCTGGCGTTGATTGCGATTGACAAAATACGAGCAAACTCGCAGAGTGATTTTTTCGTGTAGCTTCGTAAGGTGTTTTGGCGAATGATTAATTGTCGTTGGACTCAGGTAAATCGTCCCATCGGCCAGGGTTTAACTTGGATGTCCAGGGAATGATCAGCAATCAACAGGGAAGATAAATGCAAACCTCGCAAAGCATCCTCTCCACCCAACGTCACCTGGAGCAGGAGCGGGATGAGGCGCTAAAAGCTTTGTCGGAAAGCGAATCAAGGTTTCGTGCGCTCACGGAGTTTTCTCCGCTAGGAATTTATCAAACCGACTGCGCGGGAAACTACAGCTATTCGAATTCGCGTTGGCAAGAGATTTTTTGGCTTCCCGAAGACACCACGTCGCGGGCTGATTGGAACCGAATCATTCACCCCGACGATCGGGAATCCGTGCTCGAAGAGTGGCAGCGGTCAATCCAAATCAGTGCAGAAATCACGCTCGATTTTCGAATCCTAAACCCTGCTGACGAAAGTCGCCACATCCGTATTCTTTCGCGTCCAATGATCACGGGTGAACAAAAAGCCGTTGGATTTGTCGCTGTGGCAGAAGACATTACGACACGGAAACAAACAGAAGAAAAGTTGCAACAAATGCTTGAGGAGGCTGCAGATTCCCATGCGAGGGTTCAACTCCAGGCACTGCTGCTGAAAAAACAGAATGAAGATTTAGAATTCGCACAAGCAAAGGCCGAGGTCGCGAACAAAAGCAAAAGCGAGTTTCTCGCAAATATGAGTCATGAGATTCGAACTCCTTTGACGGCCATTTTGGGATTCGCGGATATCCTTAGCGATAGCTGTGACGGGGATTTAAGTGTCGAGGAAACGCGAGACTGTATCGATACGATAAAACGCAATGGTGAACACCTACTTTCACTCATTAATGACATACTCGATATCTCAAAAATCGAAGCCGGGAAACTTTTCGTTGAGAATATCACTGTAAATCCTGTATCGATTGTCAACGAAGTCATTGAACTGATGCAGGTCAAGGCTCAAGCCAATCGCGTGAACCTTAAGGTGCGATTGATTGCTCCGCTTCCGCCAAGCATTAAAAGTGATCCACTGCGGCTACGTCAGATACTGGTCAATATCGTGGGCAACGCAATCAAGTTTACGGAGAATGGACACGTCACGGTACGCGTAGAAAGAGATGCGTTAGAACCTGCAACGCTTGTGTTTTCAGTCATCGATGACGGCATTGGAATGTCCGATGAGCAGATGACGAGATTGTTTCTCGCTTTTGAGCAAGCAGATACATCCACGACAAGAAAATTTGGCGGTAGCGGTCTCGGGTTACGCATCAGCCAAAGATTGGCGGAGATGCTTAATGGCAGTATTACGGTACAAAGCGAATTAGGGGCGGGAAGTGTCTTTACGCTCATTCTCAATGGTGAAGCTCAAAAAAAAGAACCTAGGAAGTCGCCGGTTGTTTTTTCAGAACTTATCGATTCATCAACCGGCGGCAAAGAGCCTGTTAATTCGTTGCAAGGTGTTCGTGTCTTGCTTGCCGAAGACAACCCAGACAACCCAGGCAATCAACCCGTCGTGGCTTTATGTTTGCGGATGGTTGGTGCGGAAGTGAGTGTTGTCAACGATGGTGCGATGGACCATTAAATTGCTAACCAAGGATTAGACACTGGATGGTCCACTCACGGATCCCTCACGGATCCCTCACGGATCCCTCACGGATCCCTCACGGATCCCTCACGGTTCGATCTCGTGAACACCGACACGCAAATGGCCGACTTGGATGGGAATTCGGCGGCACGACAATTACGATCAAAGGGCTTTGATAAGCCAATCATCGCGTTAACCGCGATGGTGGACGATAAAGAGCAGTGCATTGCGACTCGCTGGAGCCGTTTTGAACGCAAGCCCATCGATCGCGTGAGCCTTCTTGCAACCTGCAAGTCCGCTCTTCAATCTTCAAACAATTTTCCCCGGAAATCTTCGTAGGCTTGGCCGCAGGCCTCCCGATCTCAGTTGGATTGTCCTGCAATTGACCTCAGCTTTAAAACGGTGTTTCCCTAAGTTCGCGCGGTTTCAATCAGGAAACTCTGAGCATGCGTGTGAAATCAACGGACAACCTTTAATCTCATTGTCCTTGGCGATCGCAGCTTTCGTATTCCCGATCGCACTTCTAACAAGGCATTCTGTACTCGTTATTCGACTCGCTCATAACGATTTCTTCGTGGTAACGTCGAAATCGGGAAGTCACGAACGTCACTACTTCGCATAATAGTTCAACATCAAGCGGTTTCAGAAGATAGTCATCCGCACCTAATGCGAAAGCCGATCGAATAGCGTTCTCTAAAGGATGCGCTGTCAGGATAATGACCTGAGTCAATGGATTGGCTTTCTTCAACTGTTTAAGGACTTTAAGTCCGTTGATTCGTGGCATGTCCAGGTCGGTAATGCATAGATCAATCTGGTTAGCTTCGGCCAGACCAAGCACCGTACTAACATCTGTGTACCCATTGACCGTGACTATCCCTTCAAACTTCTTTTCCAGGATGCGAGTGACGAGTTTCACGATGGCGATATCATCATCAACAACGACCGTTCGGACCGGTAAGTAGGTTGTTTTCAAGACTTTTGGCATGCCGTTGCTTTCTTTTTTTTGGTAATTGCTATTTAAATACGGAATCTAACTCAATAAATATCCAGTGTGAGCTTGGTATTCATTAACAAAACGAATGTTTTTTGGTGACGAAGAGGTTTAATAAACGACGCTATATCGCAGTTGGTTTGGTCCGTGCAGCAGTGGTTCGAATGCAAATGCAACAATCACACTACTTTCGGTAGTTTTTACTTTCAGCGGTTTGTTGTTTAAAGCTGTATTGAGATACCGGACGGTGTGACTCAGCCACTCCCAGCTATTCGGATTTTTCTGTTTGCGATAATGTTGCAACTTGATTTGCATCTCAGCACCGTCCCGTTGGACGACAACTGAAACCCGCCTATCTGGTGATAAGCGTTTCAGGTTTAAGCGAAAAATGAGGTCCGCTACCAAGCCGATGACGGTGGTTGGCAGGTACAAAAATTCGATGCTGTCATCTCCGCAAGTAACTTCGACCTGGGACGGTTCTTCATCGTCCTGCAGGATGGCAAGTGACTTTGTTATCAATCCTTCAAACTCTGACTTGTTGAAGACGGTTGATGCTCTGGGAAGCGTCTTATCCAGGGGGTCATTGGTACTTGCGGAGATATGAAATCCGCTCGTGTCCAGCGCGATTGTCGCAACCAACCCAAACAACGATAACAGGGGGGCCGAATTGACGGTAACGGTCTTAAAGAGACCTTCTTGCTGGGAGTTTAAGAATAGGAAACCCTGAATTTCTGTTCCTCGGCCAATCGCTAAGCAGAGGCCGGATCGCAAACCTTGATCCGCAATCAACGCAATGGAACGTTGTGCTGGTTTTCCCTGATGGGCGAATGAGCTTAGTACTTGTTCGCTGTCTCCGAAAACACGAACGGTACCGGGACGCATTTTGAACAGCGAACCTTCAGGGTTGACGAAGCATGAGTACCCCTTCTTCAACGAATTTTCTTGACATCGATCGCTCAATGCGGCGTCGATGACAACCAATTGGTTAGCGAGCGCGACCCTACCAGCCAAACATACCCGGTCGACTTGACTAAAGAATTTATGACCTCGTAAGACGTGCAATAGCCTTCCCGTCGGATGACCAGCATGGGTTCCGCTGGCAAGATCCTCCGCAAGGGACGCTAATTGCGAAACGATCCAGGATTCTTCCTCAAAGCAATGGTCGAGCGAGTCCAGTTTTGCACTTTGGTAAACATCGAGATCGCGATGTTCAAGTGTTGCATCAACGCCGTTCGCGTCGACCAATTCGACTTTTGGTTCCGTGACCAAATCACCGATCAAGGGCGAGTAATATTGGTGCTCAGACGTGTTAAAGGCTTCCTGCAAGCTTTGGATGATTACCTGCAGATCCGCGGGGTTCGTGGAATCAGCACGCTCAACCATACCGCCAATGGCGTGCAAAGCACTTTTTAGGCAGTCAATTTGAGTGCGGGTGAGTGTAAGCGAATCGCCACTTGCCGCGACCTTCTGTACCGTTGCATGGACGGCTCGACAAAGTTTTACGACTCGTGTGTACCCTAAAAAGGATCCTTCGAATGCGATTGCGCGTAAGTTTGGTGACCATCCGTCTTCAATAGATTCCGGCGACAAGGGGAGCTGTAAATTGATCCCCGCAATCCATTCCTGCGTCTGCTTTATCAATGTCGACGAATGACGACGGCTATGGTGACCGGTATCAGCTACTGCAATACTATTTGACTCATTCATGATTCTTTGAACTTTACGCATCTTGTGCCGTTATGTATGGATGCAACCCTAAAGCCACTGCGTCAACACGTCCGCAACATCGCGATAACGCTAAATGTGACGGTTTGAAAATAGGTGATGAGAGATTGCTAGTTACTTAGGCCGTCGTTATCATCATCATCGCCACCAGCTCGATTGTGTGTGCCATCACAGAATGGCTTGTTGAGCGACTGACCACAGCCGCAAAGAACATGCATTTTCTTCTTCTTATCCGGAGCCAGCGGACGGCCGTACTTGTCGACAATATTAACATCACCTTCGACAATGATGGGGCCCTTTGGATTGCAACATATTTTTGTAGGGCAGGTATCGCATGGGTTTGGCATAGTTGGTTTTCTCCGTTTTTGGTAACGCAGTACTTTCAGAGTTTTTGATTTGGATAAAGCGAGGGAAGTCAAGCAAACTGAGTTTAGATTGATGCCTAAAACAGCGGACGAAGGATATGAGCAGACCATCCCAAGCCCTGATATTCTCGATAGCCTTTGCTTCGTGACGATCCCATGATGTAAACACGATCACCAAATCGGAACACGCCCGATGCCGATTGACCCGCTTGTAGTTCGCGATGCTCGGCTGGTAGCTCTGGAACGCTTCCCAATGGGACAATCTGGGCGTCCGAGGACTCGAGCACTTCAAGGTCTTTACTTGCGTAGAACGCAATGCAGCCCTGGATTCGCTTTCCGTTCCTGTCCTTCGGCAAGCAAGTCTTGAGAATCTTTCCAGACTCCGTGACCCAGTCAAATAAGCTGCCCAGGACACCAATGATTTCTCCCGATCGTGAACCGTTCTCTCGAACGGCCCCGGAGAAAATCAGTGAGCTTCGCGAACTTCGTTCAAGGTCGGTGACACCGACATCTTGGACCGCGTACTCACCAACATTTTTACTTCGCATCGCTTTGGTAAACCAAGTATGGTCTGCGACGCGAGCATCTCGGATATCTGGTATCAGTTCCGGATTCGAAGCAGCAATGATTCGACCCATCCGGCTAGAAAGAACGAGGTTACGATACATCGCGTAGCTGCTGTTAATGTCGCGAAGCCTGCGACTTGCCGTCTGAATGTTCTCATCGGTTGGGTCTGACAATGCCTTCCAGAGGAACTTGTCGGTTGCCCACCAACGGATGGCTGCGGATCGTTCGAAGAGGTTCCGATCGATAAGGTCGATAGCCTGCTTTGAGAAGGTCTCAAGGGTTTGCAGGTTTAATCGCAACTCACCAAAAGCCATTTCTCTCAGAAGTTCTTCCATCTTGCTGGTCGCGAAATCACCCGTTTCCGTAATTTGCTCAAAAACCGGACCGAGCGCAACGCCTCGCTTACCAAGCTTTGACGCAAAGACAATCCCGTTTAGCGAAATTAACTTGATGGACTGTTTGTCGTCTTGAACTTTGACGTAGGTATCTTTGTTGATCTCGGGAATCAAACGGGAACGCATCAGCTCGTCAGGACTGATTCCGTTAACTTGGCAGTTTGCTTCGCTCGCGAATATATCTGTACTTGGAACCACAAGGTGCGAGCTCCAACCCAGCCCGGCAAAGTCCAAGTAGCCATCCGACATTGCGGAGAAGATGGCAGAATCGTTCCCTTCAACAGTGGCATAACTGCTCGTCATCCCCCCGGCGCTCAGTTTGCGGTGGCTGCGTGGGAGATGTGCCTGTACGCCAACATCAATGATGTCGGGATCACTGGAACCAACAATCTTGCCATTCAAATCGGTGAAGAAGGAATACCATCCGTCTCGCGTATCGCCATCGCTCATCCGTGGCATGTAATCTTGCAAAATGATCCGAGCTTCTTCCTCGAGATCAAAAAATGCACCGAGCGTACCGATCGATTGTTCACCGTTGGTAACCGCATTGATACTAGTACTGAAGACGAGGCTATTTCCCGAGTCCACCACCGAGTGGCTTGTCTTCTCAATGGCGTAGTCATTGGAATCGCCCGTGTTGCAGGACCGCTTGAACCAGATTTCATCGCTTACCGATCGGCCCAAAACTGCGGCGCGGCGCTGTGGATTTGCGTTCGCTACGACCGTGCCATCAGGAATGGTGATGACGAGATCGCGATACAAGGTGTATGAGCCACCGACGTCTTCTAGCCTACTGCATGCGGTGCGAACGTGCTGATGAACTTCTTCTAAGTTCTTTAGGACCTTCTGCAGCATCGCGAGGGTTGCTTCTTGGCTTTTCCCTTTTCCGAGTTGTTCAGACAAGGCGTCGACCTTGACTTTAAACTGCTGGAAAACGGCTTGATTAAATAGCAACTCATTTTTTCGCGCTCCAAAACTACGGACATCATCCACGTATTGGCTGATATCTCGCATCGTCCAATTGGTTTCAAGCGTCGGAACTTCGAAAGCCGCTTTAGCCGCATCGAGGTATTCGCCCATCTCAAAGAGCATCTTGTCGAGAGAGCGATTGATCTTGTTGATTCGCTCCAAGCAATCGACGAAAGCCGTCTCCATCGACCACCAGCGCACGTCGCAGGTTCTTTCAAGCAACGTACGGTCGATCAAGTTGATCTTGATGTAGGCAGTGGTGCAATAAATGGAGCGGCAAAAATCTTCCTTCGCCGCGTAGAATTGATCAAACAGGTTTTTGGTTCCGTCATGCAGTTCTGCCGCGAATGTCTCCACTCGTTCCATGAGTTCGGTAATCTGTTCCTGCTCAGTGGCCGTCTCGCTGATCGCAGCCGCCGTGCATTTACCTTGGTTACAGATTGGCGATACACCGATCAGCTCATTAATGATCTTTTCATAGAACTCTCGGTGGTCGTTCGTGATCAGTGCATTGAAAATGCTGAACTTGTGATCTGTTTTTTGTTCAACGAACATTGCTAATTTTCAACTTTCTCATGCAGGATTGCTGCAATCAGCTTTTGGATGGAAATCATTGTGAAGTAAACGTCATTGACCTGAATGACACCGTCTACGAAACATTGATTGACGTGCGGAGGTGAGGGGTGAATTGCTTCGTCAATTAAGTGGTGTATGTGGGATACGGCATCAACGCTCAAGACCACCGGTTCCTCGAAAGCGTAAAGACCCAGTTCTCTCGCTTCAGCAACCAAACCCTGGGATGTTTCCAGGAGAATCATTTCGCCAAGATCCGACTCGTCTCGCGGTGAAACGTCAAGGCATTTTCGCATGTTGATAACGACCGCAGTTCTGCCACGGATATTGACGAGGCCGTCGATATGTGAGTTGGAGCCTGGAACCAAGGTGATTGGAAGTGGGCGAAAGTATTCTTCGACCACCAATGAAGGCACCGCAAACTTTTCGTCTTTGATCAGGAATGTTGAAATTTGCATCGTGATTATCCGTTATCGTTTCGTGGGTTCACGACGAATATTTAGGCACTCCGCGACGGTTGCACGGACTTGGTTCTTGTCGATCTTGACGACATAACGATCGAATCCGAGACTTAGCCCTTTTTCCTTGAAGTGCTCGTCGGAGAGGGTCGTAAGGGCCACCATTGGCAATGTGTCGAAGCGTCGGTCATCTCTCACCTTCGCTGCCAGTTGGAATCCGTCCATTCGGGGCATGTTGATGTCGGAGATAATAAGGTTGTATCGTTTCGGTTCGGCTTGTAGCTTTTCCCATGCTTCTAATCCGTCGTTGACGATTTCAATCGTCCACTCGTCGCGTTGCATGTATTGGCCTATGAGCTTTCTGAAGAATAGGCTGTCTTCCGCAACCAGTATCCTCGCGTTCACAGTTTGCACTTCTTGCATCCGAATCTTGTCCGGCGCATGTTGTTCAAAAACGCTGAACAAATCGAGTAACATGACAAGTTTGTCGTTATGCAAGAATGTTCCCACAACGCCTTTATCGTCATCGAGTCGCGATTCGAAGTCGTCATTGACATCGATGACCGTTACATCTGGGCCCGTTAAAATTCCGATGGGATAAGAAACGGCTGCCGGTCGTATCAGGCAACAATCTTTTCTTGCGTCGTTGAACTTGCTGATCGGAAGGAACGAGTCCAGTCGCATGACGGAAATGGTTTCGTTTTTGATCTGACAGTATTCGCGTGTTCCAACCGTCCGAATCGAGTCCAGCGATATTCGCTCGATAATGGCCACAAGCTCCAGCGGAACCGCGAAGAACTCTTTGTCGGAGTAGCTGAAGACGACCATTTTCTGTTTCGCGTGTGTCTTACCGCCGGTGGACGTTGTGAGCTGCGCTGCTGGTTTGGCTGCGGTTACTTGACTCCGTGCTTTATCCGTAAACTTGAGTGACAGCTTGTTAACCAAGCCATTGATATCAATTATTAACGAGACTCGACCCGTTCCTAAAACGGTATGGCCAGAAAAAACGGTACAGTCCTGAAGCAGCTTCGGCGTGCCACGAACGATGATTTCCTGAATGCCGAGCACGTTGTCGACGATCGCGCCAAATAGGTGTTTTCGAAATTGCAAAACGACTAAGCAAGGGTTCTCATGACTTGATCTGCTATTCGTTTTGTGACCTGTACTGTTGGTCGGAGTTCCAGCAGAGCAATTCGCATGTAGATAGGATTCGGAATTCGTAGCGGCTGGAGCTGGTCGATACTTGATTTCCAGTGCTTCGCGCAGATCGACTAATGCGACCAATTGGTCTCGAAGTTGATAGACAATTTCACCGTCGATTTGGACGGTATTTAGTTTTGCTTTTTCGTCATATTGAATGATTTCACTGACGGCGGTTTCAGGGATTGCGAAACGTTCGTCTTGAATGTCAACAATCAACGCTTTGGTTAGCGATGATGAAACGAGAGCTTTTGCAAGGGGTAAGATTGCGGAGAAAGTGGTGCCGGAGCCCAGGCGAGTTTGTACGTCGATCGATCCGCCAACGGTTTCGATATTGTTTCGAACGACGTCCATGCCCACGCCGCGACCGGACACGTCGGTGGCTTCATCTTTAGTTGAGAAGCCGGGCATGAAGATCAGCATCACTTTCTGGTGTTCAGTAAGCTGATTTGCGGAATCTTGAGTGATGACTCCTTTGCTGACAGCCTTAGAGCATACTCGCTCAGCACTGATACCTCGCCCATCGTCTTCGACCGCAAGGATGATTTCGCCACTGTGGATATACGAGCGCAGAAAAATGTTGCCCTGGCGATTTTTACCAGCCGCTTCTCGCTCTGCAGGTGTTTCCAATGCATGGTCGAGCGAGTTGCGTATCAGGTGTGTGAGTGGATCCGCGAAGCTTTCCAGAATCGTTCGATCGAGCTCCAAGTCTCCACCCTCTATATGCAATGCAACTTCCTTATTCAGTTGACGCGAAAGATCTCGCACAACGCGACGGTAACGCTCGAATAGCGAACCTGTTGTCTGCATTCGCGTTTCAATGACAGTTTCGTGCACACCTGAGATCGATTGCGACAACGTCCGGAAAGCTGTGCTTCCGTTGAAGTCGAACTCATTCATCAATTGATTACGAGCCATCACCATCGTACCGGTCCATTCCAACAATTTATGGAGGATATGGACGGGCACACGCATCGACTGTTCTGCCGCGGCATTTTCGCGATTAGCTTCGGGCTTTGCTTGACTTGGCTTCTTCGGTTCCGGGGATTCCTTTAAAGCTGCGGGTGCCGCTTTGGGTTCTTGTCTTGCGGGTTGGTCGGCGGAAATCGCTGGCTTTGGCGTTGAGACCGAATCCCGGATGGGAGCCGCTGGCGGTTTGTTGTTAGTGGCCACTGTCTTAGAAAAGGGTTTCTTGAGGTCAATCAGAGAAACTTGATTCGATGATAGGCCGAAGTGTTCGCAAAGGATATCCGCATCTAGAACCGTTTCAAAATAGATGCAACATTGTCCCGACGCTGTCTGATCAAGGACATCGAGTGGCATGGATGCGTGCAGGATTTTCCCCACGCTCGAAAGCCCAACCACAATGCCTTCTTTGATGTCAATCGTCTGTTGCAGCTTCTCCAGATCGATTTGCATCTGATAGACAGGGCATCTGCCGGAAGCCGCTTTCGCGACTATCTCAAGTTCACCGCCGGTGATTGCTTGTTGTGGCCCCACTTCAGCTGGGCCGTTTAACGCAGCGTCTAGCTTCGCAAGAGTCGCGATGCTGTCGAAAGTTGAGCCGAGGTCCGAGGTTTTCAACATTGACATCAACGCGTCGACGGCTGCCAAGACTGCATCGGTCACGGTCGCGTTGGCTGTTTCAGTCCCACTGCGCACGCGGTCCAAAAGCGTTTCGGCTCGGTGGGCAACACCAACTAAATTCTCAAGCTTTAGATACGATGCATTCCCTTTGATCGTATGAACGGCGCGGAAAATTCGGTTGACAAGTTCCTTGTCGGTCCCGCCATCTGTCTCGAGCGTTAGGAGATCGGATTCAATATCTTGCAGTCCCTGCAGACTTTCCGAAACGAACTCGTCCACGAGCCCGGTATCGAAATCGTCAGCGGATGGACCAACGATTCCCGGCGCTGCTGGATGGATCGCGTCTGTTGGCGGTATCGTCTCTGGTGGTGCATCTTGTTTTTGAGCACCGTCGTCACTGGCGTTGCTGAGTCCGAGGACGTTATTCAATCGCTTGATGGCTTCGTCACTATTGAATTGAGCACCAAGATCGGGCGTTCCCAACATCGCAACAAGATCATCAACCGCCGCCAGAACCGCATCAGTGGTCTCAGGCGTGGTCACTCTTTGCCCGCTTCTAATTTGGTCAAGCAATGTTTCAGCAAGATGGCTCAGTCGGACAAGGCGTGCAAGGCCCATGTAGGAGCCGGTTCCCTTGATCGAATGGACAGCGCGAAAAATACGGTTGACGCGATCACTATCGCTGCCACCTTCATTTTCGAGGGCTAGTAGGTCTTGTTCGATACTGCTAAGACCCTGAAGGCTCTCCGACACAAACTCAGCGAGCAATTCGCTGTCTTGGATTTCGTCCATGTCTTCAAGGTCCAAGAACAACAAAAGGTTGCGATGCTCATCGATAGAAATCCGAATCAGTACACCAATTCAGACTTGGAAGCCTTGTACATGTTTCGCGATTCGCTGGTCACGAAATTTGCCTCATTAGCAAGGTTGCACAGACTTGCACACCCACCAATTGCCTCGACGATGATTGCGTTAAGTGATCCTTGCGGGGCACAGCAACGTATGAACGATTTGATCAAATTGCAACTTGACGCCGGTAACGTTGCATTCAGCGATGGTTGCGTATGTGCTAAGGATCCAACACCGATCGGCCGCACATTTCAAAGCGACTCGTCATCTCATGGGGCCGTTTTTACAAACGCCACCGTAAGGCTTGATAGCCTGGAGCGTTTTCGTTCGAGGCATCTTGAGCGCCCCTAAGGCTAACCCGTAGAGGCTCCGCGTTCAGCGGATGTTTTTTGGGCGGGGTCTGCGCGGGCATTAGAAAGACGCAATTTGAGGCGACGAAAAGACGATAACCCATGAGGATCGTGCGAGAAAGTTTGCCGTTTTTGGCTCGATTTCGCAACTCGATAGATCGTTGATGTAGCCTGAATCGTATCACGCATCACAAGCAATGATTGCAAAATGATCGCAAACTTCCAAAGCGTGAGAGACAGCCGCGAAGCAACGAATTTGAAGCCAAATTCATTCGCTTATCTGGTTTTTGAAACGGAAGCTCGCATGGCGAGTTGCTCCTCAATACCAACCTTCAATCCACTTTTCGAACGCCGCAAGTCACTAAACGAAAAATTCAACTTAGTGGCCAAAGAGTGGGTGCTATTAAAAGGATCATCATCCCTCGCGACTTTGCGGATGGTGCATATCCGTGGTGCGAAGAACGAGATCATCAATACATGGATATTCCCCAATCAACCGGATCGCGTTCCCGTTTTTGCTGCAGAATTAATCGCGGTCGGTGGAACTGTCAAAGTTGCGTTTGTCGATATTCAGGCACCTGCACTCAAAAGCCCCTCGCTCGAACAAGCACGAATCCTATCCGCCTCATTGGCTCCGAGATTCCGTTCGCTTCCCTGCGATGAGAAGGCACCGGATTGGGCGGTTGGTGACTCGCAGGGAAACTTCACCTACGCGAGAAACGTTCCATCGGATCAATTTCCAGAAATTGAGAAATGTTATTTGGCTTACCTCGATTCTTATCTCTCAGAATACGTTTTGGTATGCCGAGTGCAAAATAATGCAATCTCACGCGAGGATTCAAATGCTCTAAATGTGTTGCATACTTATCAGCACCACCACATGGAGCACAGTCCGGGAAAGAAATTTCTTAGCGTGCTATTTGGCTCAGAATGGACTGATGCCTTTATGAAAAATTTCCTGTTTTCAATGCCACGAGGGTAGATTATGAGCTTAATGACTTTGGTGCGCAACGCGATTTCAGAATCGCATAATGCGATCGAACAAACGGCATTCTCCATCGCAATGATGGACGGATCCATGAACAAAGAGGACTATGCTCGTGGGCTTGCGCAATTGCGGCAAATTCATTTTGCACTTGAGTCAGCGATAGGCGGCAGCACCACTGCGTCACCATTCTTTCGCGGCGAAATGGGCCGTACCGAAACGATTGATCGTGACTTGCATTCGCTTGGCCTCTCCAGGCATTCTTTTTCGTTGTTGCCCCAAACAACGGCGATTGTCGACCAAATCACACTCTGGGCGCTAACGAACCAGGCCTCGTTGCTCGGATGCCTCTACGTTCTTGAGGGCTCCCGGATGGGTTCACTCGTTATCGCCAAACCGCTAGCCATGACACTCGGACTTGCCAGCGGAAGCGTGGCTGGGATCGAATATCACACAGAAGGTGCAGCTCAAACTCCGATGCGAGTTCGTCAACTAAAGGATCAACTCGACCAAGCTCCATTCGATGAAGCCACAAAAGATGCCCTGAAAAACGGCGCCGTGGTTTTTATGACGTTGTTAAATACCCTCTACGCAGCACTGCCGGTAGGATCGACCGATAAACCAGCAATGGCTGGAAAATGTCCGTTTTCACACGGCGGTAGTCATCCTCACAATCATCCGCACAGCCATTCTCAATTGAAGTCAGCTTAAGGATCGTTCGGGAAAATGTGTCCGGCACCATTTGTAAGCAATTGGACCTTCAGGGTTCTCGCAAATGAGTGTCAGGCACTTAGTTTCCGTTCATGAAGAAGTTGGCAGTCCATTTAATCATCTGCAAATCCAACTTGCGAAGCTAAGAACGCCAAAATGACTCAAACAGCAGACAAAGACGAAAAAGGTAAGCAGTTTGTCGAAATCATGTCCGGCTCGGCCGACGGCAAATCGCTGGTGCGCATTCGTAATCAAAAAGCTGATGATCAGATTCGCGATCACATTCGAATGACTCCAGGAGTCCAGCCTTTTAAGCATAACTATTATACCGCGGATCAGTTTTACCAGCCCAATCCGAAGCAAGGTCTGATCACCAATGTCTATGGCCAGCGAATTCTTCGCGTTACCGAAGACTTCATCACGGGTGTTCTCGGTGGTCTTGAAGATGAAGTTGGGGATCGAGCGGGCATGGTTATGTACGAAACCGGATATGCCTGGGGCATGGAGGATATGAGAAACTTCGTGAAGCGTTCTCAAGGTGAGTTCGAAGTGGACTTCACAAAGATGGGCATGGGGATGATGCTCGAGACTTGGTGGTGGCCGCTGACGATCGAGGGCTGGGGAACATGGCAGTTCGACTTCCGTGAAGCGAAGCGAGACATGTTATATGTTGAATTATATGAATCAGCAGTGGCGAAAACGCTCGGCGATATCGGCGCGGTGGTTTGTTACTTCTATGCAGGGTTGTTCTCCGCCGTTTTTAGTGTTCTTGCACGAAAGGACTTTGGTTGTGTCGAGATTCAGTGCTATGCAATGGGAGCAGACCATTGCAAGTTTTTGATATCACATGCCGAGCGAGTAGATGCCGCTGCGTTTTGGCGAAGCCAGGGTGCGACCGGAAAAGACATTATGAAGAAGGTGCAGCAAGTCTAGGAGACACCAACATTGACGCTTCGTCGCTAATGTTTGCTACATAAGAAAACCCTCTGCGGGGTTTGCATCAACTCCTGGGGGTTCGCACGAAAAGGTTTTAGTCAAATGCCAAGTGATCAGCTCAAAGAGTCTACAGTCGCGGTTCATTCCTTCACTGGATCATTGCAGGCATTGAATCTAGGCGCTTTGACGGTCAGCAATTTCGGAGATGTGGTCAATTGGACAAACAATCCGAATTTTAAGGTTACGACGCTCTCTCCGTGGGTCGAACTGCCTGTACGTATGTTCGACGCGGTTGATACAGACATTAAAAACGATGTAGCTGCGTCCGAACCCGTTAACGTTGCCGAATCGCAGGCACCGGATGCTCAACAAGTTGAAAACGTGGTACCGGCTGTAGCGGTTGAGAGTGCTCCCGTTGAATTGGCGCATAATGCCGCTGAGATAGCGGTCGCCGAAACGATGGCAAAAGATAATAATCTTGCTGCCGATCGAGCAGCGGAACTTGCGAAGCAGGCTGACGAGGCGATTAAGGTTGAAGCGGCAAACGCCGAAGCAGCGAAGCAAGCCGCCGAAGTAGCAGCACGTTTGAAGCAGGAATCCGAGGCGAAGACACAAGCGGATTTAGCTCTTGCCGAATCCCAGCGAGCGGCCGCGGAACGGGCCAGGGCAGAACGTGTTGCCGCTGAGATGGCAGAAGCGGAGCTTGCCGCGACGAAGCTTGCCTTAGCCGAGCAAGCGGAAACCGCCAACCTTGAATCAAAACGTGCTTTGGCGGAGCAGGCTGAATTAGCATCCGCTGAAACAACACGGCTTGCCACTGAACGGCTTGAAGTCGATCTTGCCGAAGGTAACCGACTTGCCGCTGAGAAGCTTGCCGCTGAGAAGCTTGCCGCTGAGAAGCTTGCCGCTGAGAAGCTTGCCGCTGAGAAGCTTGCCGCTGAGAAGCTT
>Ga0105050_10005563_pt1 | contig 16090 bp, 14 predicted proteins | sample FRY01_FD_78088 | JGI IMG/M metagenome (GOLD analysis project Ga0105050, IMG submission 78088) | Freshwater microbial communities from Lake Fryxell liftoff mats and glacier meltwater in Antarctica - FRY-01 | ecosystem: Environmental > Aquatic > Freshwater > Ice > Glacier meltwater ... | reverse complement strand
AGGGTCCAGCTTCCATGGCCCTGTAGCGCAGTCTTGAGTTTGTTCCCGGCATAGCCGCCATCGGCGAAGACATGGCGCAGCCAGGGGAACCGAAACCGGATAGCCTTAAGGACATCAACTGCGCCGTCGCGGTCCTGAATGTCGGCGGCATGAACCAGGATGAACACCAGGAAGCCGCAGGTGTCGGTGATGATATGCCGCTTGCGGCCCTTCACCTTCTTGCCCGCGTCATAGCCCGCAACCCCGCCGCTCTCCGTGGTTTTGACCGATTGGCTGTCGATCACACCGGCGCTGGGCGAAGCCTCGCGGCCAGCCTGCTGGCGCGCCGCTATCACCAGCAGATGATTGATCGTCGTCAGCAGGCCGCTGTCACGCCAGGCGTAGAAATAGCCGCGCACCGTCGAAACCGGTCCGAAGCATTTGGGCAGCATCCGCCAGGCGCAACCGCTCGACGCAATATATAAAATTGCATCCATCACCGTGCGCAGGCAAGCCGTTCGCGGTCGGCCGCCGCTGCGCGCTGCTGGAAACATCGGCTCGATCAGCGCCCATTCCCCATCCCTTAAATCGCTTGGATAGCGGGCCTCTTCGCGTTTATGTTGCCAACGGGCGGTATCAGTCCAGGCCATGTGCTTCTCCTATCGTCTCGACAACGACGGTGAATCACAAACTACTGATATCGCTCAACTACTTTTCGTTCAGGCTCTTAGAGACAGGCCAGAAATGGTTTTGATTTTGACATTTGGGCCTACCGTCTCTGATGCACTCGGTCGCGGGTAAGTTTGGATTGCACCAACAATTTGTCGCCAGCAAAACTCAACTGCGGTTCGGAGCAATATGTTTTTCAGCTGTACAGTTTGAGATTGCATTGGGATCATATTGTGACGGTTTTTGTATCGCGGACGTCATAAACAGACAGAGCGTTGTCACTTAATGACAAAACTCAATCGAAAGTTCGAATCCATTCAAGTCCTCCATCCACCCCCAGCACTATTCTCTGTACGAGCCCGGGCCTCGTAACCGCCCGACATGTGGGCACAATTGTCAGCCGAACCAATTTTCGCAAGCAGATCGCAGGGAAAGTAGAGACATATTGCGCTGTTCTTTGTTGGCCGTCTCTGCCTGGAAAACGCGGCCCTCGAGTTCCCTGCACAACAGGGAATCTACAGGGAATTGTCGTTTTACCCATCATATCGGCTAGAATTCCTGTCATTAAAACCAGTTATTTCGGGGACTTATTACCAGATTTCCCTGAGTTGAGATATCAGGCGATTAACAAGGCCTTATCAGGGATTTAAATCGGCACTAACAGGGGCCGCGGGGCAGCGGAGGCAAGTTACGGGAATCTCGCCGCATTGTGCAAGCCGTGACCATCCTTTGAGCCCCGCTTTGTTAAGAGCGCTATGCGAAATGACAAATCTCCAAGATCTTTGTCTAATTTCCCCATCCATACTGCTGTCGTTGGACCTCCCAGCAGGCGGGGACTTTGCCATGAATGAATCGTTCTAGCGTAAACTCTGGAGGTTGCTTTCCTGCCAAAATGTCTTCCTGAATATCAGGCGCCAGGAATGCTAGCCTGACCAGCAATCGTTTATAGGATTGAGTTGGGGCAGCATTGAGAACCGGAAAGCCATGGCGATCTTTTTCAATAATGGCGTGGGCTGCGCGCAAGGCTTTGATCAATATTGGATCCTTTCGCGGTATCGGCGATCCCGGGCTTGAGATTGTAAATTTTCCGCCATGCCGCTGCATTTGTATCGCCAAAGTCAGTTTCAAACGTTTTGGATCTGTTTGATGAATTTCGGCTCTTTCATTATCCAGAAGCCGTTTGCGAATTGATTGAAGAAGTTTTGCCGGCAGATACAGGACCATAGATGTGTCATGCATTTCAATTCGAGAGGGTTTAACTTGTGGAAGATAATTGGCTTGAGGGATTAGCCTCAACAGGCTTTGCTCAACCACCTGTTCAACAGCGGTTGCAGCAACGCGCTGGACAGATTTACCGCTTTTCTTTCTGCCTTTGAGTAGCGATGTTGAAACATAATAGCGATAGACCTGTCCGCGTGCGCCATGCGAAAAACTTGGCGACATGGGGCTTCCTTCGCTGTCGAACAAAAGGCCGGTAAAGGGCGCTTTTGCGACACGACCGCTGCGACATCCATGACGGCGGGAATTGCTATTCAGCAATTTCTGGACATTATCGAACTGTTCCGCATCGACGATGGCTTCGTGCAAACCGGTATGAACTTTATTCTTGTGGTTTAGCATGCCACGATAGGTTTGATTACGCAGAAGGTAAAATAGCGCACCTCGGCTAAACGGTTGCCCACCAAGCGTTTTGCCTTTTTTCGTGACACGGACCTTGGAAATGACCCCGCGTTCGTTCAACACTCGCTCGAGGGCATGGACCGAGCTAACCTCAAGATAGGTCTTGAATATCTGTCGGACAACGGACGCCTCACCGTCGTTGACTTTCAATATCCGGCTCGTACCGCTCGGCTTGTCGTAGCCAAGCGGCAATGTTCCTCCCATCCACAGGCCTTTGGCCTTTGAGGCAGCTATCTTGTCGCGGATACGTTCACCTGTCACTTCGCGTTCAAACTGAGCGAATGAGAGCAATACATTGAGCGTAAGACGCCCCATGCTGCTGGTCGTGTTGAATGATTGTGTGACGCTTACGAAGCTCATTTCATGGCGATCGAATAATTCAACCATCCGGGCGAAGTCCGCGAGGCTCCGGGTGAGTCGGTCGATCTTGTAGACGACCACCACGTCGATTTTCCCCAAAGCAATATCTGCAAGCAGATTTTTCAACCCCGGGCGTTCCATCGAACCGCCTGAGTAGCCGCCATCGTCGTAGCGATCAGCTACCAATTGCCATCCTTCACCTGTCTGGCTCTTGATAAATGCCTCTCCGGCTTCGCGCTGGGCATCAAGGCTGTTGAATTCCTGTTCCAAACCATATTCAGAGCTTTTTCGTGTATAAATCGCACAAAATTTGGGCTCGGGTTTCATGTCTTGGGTTCACGAAGCCCGAAGAATCGTGGTCCGTTCCAGCGCGTACCCGCAATGGCGGTGGCAGCGGCTGAGAGGCTGTTATAAATTTCTCCATCGTGGCAAAAGCCGTTCTCGGTCACTTCGACTTCAACTTTTTGACCCTTCCAGACACGCCCTAGCTTGGTGCCGATACCGAGCGACAAACCCTCGGCTTGCGCGACATCTGCGCGCGCAAGTTGTTTCCGCGTCGTAGGTTCAAGACCACCTTGGATTGAAGCTTGCATACGCCACGCGAGCATAAGCCGGAGTAGTTCCGGTGAACGCAATGGTGGAGGCGAACCATAATAGGCCTGCCAAATTTTGCGCAACGGTTCTATGTCGAGAGTATCCAGTGTTTTCACTATGCTGATATCCAAATTGTCACTATTTCCAGACAAAACCGTTCTCCTCCGTTCAACCCCATCAATGCTCACATTGCGCACTGAAGCCAGTGGAAAGGTGAGGAAAAAAGGACATTTCCGCATTGGCTCACCTGATTTTTGGTGCTTTTACGCACACAAACAAGTTTTTGAACAAGTCTTCCGTTTGGCGCCAATTTAAGGTGACAGATCTCATGAAAATAAATTATTCTAGAGACCGCGATATAGCAGCCTGAACGCTGGCCTATAAAATCATGAATCGGTAGGAAGCCAGATTGACAATGCTGAGACCGTCAGTCGAACTCACCAGCCCTTGGCTGTCTCTATGTTCTGCAGATACCATTGATAGGTTTTGTGCAACCCTTCCGGCAATTGTAGAGAGGGTTGCCACCCCATCCCGAGCAGCTTTTCCGCCGACATAAGTTTGCGAGGCGTGCCATCAGGCTTGCTAGCATCACATTTGATTGTTCCGGTGAAGCCGACTGTTTCGCAGACCATTTGGGCAAGATCATATATGGAAATATCGCTACCGCTGCCGACATTGACATGGTCATAGTCCGAATAGTTTTTCATCAGAAAAACCAGTGCATCGGCACAGTCGTCAGAATATAAAAACTCTCTTTTGGGCGTTCCTGTGCCCCAGATGGTGATTGCATCGTCACCCGCCAGCTTGGCGCTATGTGCTTTGCGAATCAGGGCCGGGAGAACGTGACTGGTCTCCAGGTCAAAATTGTCGCCTGGCCCGTAAAGATTGGTTGGCATCGCGGAAATATAATCCCTGCCAAACTGTTTGCGATATGCCTGGCAAAGTTTGATGCCAGCAATTTTCGCAATCGCATACCATTCGTTGGTTGGTTCCAGAGGACCGGTGAGGAGGCTGTCTTCCTGAATCGGTTGTTCCGCTAATTTTGGATAAATGCATGATGAACCCAGGAAGAGCAGCCGATCAACATCAGACCGGTGGGCCGCCTCGATTATGTTCGTCTCGATAACCAGATTATCATATAGAAAATCTACCGGACTCAGGCTGTTTGCCATTATTCCGCCCACTTTCGCGGCCGCAACAAATATCGCATCGGGCTTGTTCTGATCCATCCATTGTCGAACGTCGGCCTGGTCCTTGAGGTCAAGCTTAGCCCGATCGACCGTTAAAAGGTCGCAATTTTCGCGTTCCAGACGTCTGCAGATCGCACTGCCGACCATGCCGTTGTGACCCGCAACCCAAACACGTTTATTCCGCAGATCGTAGGACATCATGCACCCGTCGACAGCGGATCATTTCGCATAACCTTTAAATCTGCTGCCACCATTTCACGGGCCAGCTCTCGCACTGTGGTTTCATGTTTCCAGCCCAGCTTTTCATATGCTTTGGTGGGATCTCCAAGCAGCAGCTCGACCTCAGTCGGCCGAAAATATCGCGGATCGACCTGAACCAGAATATCTCCTGTTTTGCGACATATCCCTTTTTCATCGATACCGGTTCCACGCCAATCGAGATCTATATCAACATCTTCAAAAGCCCATGTCACGAAATCTCTTACTGTAGTTGTCGTGCCGGTCGCCAGAACATAGTCATCCGGGTCCTGTTGTTGCATCATCAGCCACATGCCCCTGACATATTCGCGTGCGTGGCCCCAGTCCCGTTTGGCATCCAGATTGCCAAGATAGAGGTTGGTTTGTCTGCCCAATTTGATTGCGGCGGCCGCGCGCGTGATTTTACGCGTGACAAATGTTTCGCCTCGTAAAGGGCTTTCGTGGTTGAACAGGATTCCGTTAGAGGCATGCATGCCATAGGCCTCTCGATAGTTTACCACTATCCAATAGGCATATAGCTTGGCTGCGGCATAGGGAGACCGGGGATAGAATGGCGTTGTCTCTTTTTGCGGAATTTCCTGTACCAGTCCATAGAGCTCGGACGTTGAGGCCTGATAGAAGCGGCATTGTTTCTCCATGTTCAAAATTCTGATCGCCTCAAGCAATCGCAACGTGCCAAGTGCATCTGAATTTGCCGTATACTCAGGTGTCTCAAAGCTTACCTGAACATGGCTTTGTGCCGCCAGATTATAAATTTCGGTCGGCTTGGTTTCCTGAACCACCCTGATTAGGTTGGTGCTATCCGTCATATCCCCGTAATGGAGGAAAAAGCGCTGATCCTCATCGTGCGGGTCCTGATAAATATTCTCGATTCTTGCCGTGTTAAAGGAAGAAGACCGCCGTTTCAGTCCGTGAACGATATATCCCTTTTCGAGAAGCAGTTGTGCGAGATAAGCACCATCTTGTCCGGTTATACCGGTAATTAGGGCAACAGGCTGCTTCGGTGCGTTCACAATGAATCCTTTTCGTAATTTTGGTTATGATGGTTGGAGATCTGGGCCATAGTTTTGTGAATTAAAGCCACGAAAGTCTATAGGGAACTTGAGACAAGTGACGTTCATCTAGGCTCAAGTCGGATAAAATGGTGGTCTGAATCCCAAATTTATGCAATATCAAGTGAAAAGGCGAGAGAGCGCAACTAAAAATTTCTGCACTTTGGTTATGCGGAGAAAACGATTTATGACATCATTTTGCCGGAGAAGAATTAATATGAGCATTAACTTCCTCCCGCATACGTGTTGACATCAATTCCCGTAACTTTATAACTTGTTGCAGTGCAATATGATTCTTTAAGATAAAAAACACCTAAGTTTTACAGATTGTTGAGCCAGTTTGGTCGCGGTTGGTTGGGCAAATGAATTGAGGGTAATGTGTTACTCACCAAATTTCCGCACCTAGCCACTGGTCGGCAATTATTTCATTCGTTGCGATTTGAATTGGCTTTTGTGCTAATTTGCGGAGTATTTTTGCCGTCCGCTCTTGCCGTTGGGCTCCCCGCTATAGACCAGCATTATCCACCCGGTCTACAAAACTCCCTTATCGGAGCTAGCGCATGTGCGGTGGCCATGACACTGGCGTTACGCCGACTTCGCCTGTATCCGGGAACGGCAGTCGCCCGGTCCATTCTGCCGGTGCTTTTTTCCTTTTTCGCCATCTTGCTTTCATTGGTGGCTATATTGAGGATCGAGTATTCCAGTCGCATATTGTTTTTCAGCTTTATCGCTACGCTTACCGCGCGTTATGCCATCGAAACGTTGCATATTCGTGCTAAAGGGATGCTATATTATGTCGTGCCTGGCGGCAGGGTAGATGTCGTTCATAAACTAGAGAACACGCCGACCATTCCCATGGCTTCGCCCTCAATTTCTGGCCTTTCTGGTTGCCCGATTATAGCCGATTTACATGCCGATTTAGAGCCTGAATGGGAACGTTTGCTCGCTGAAGCTGCGATTGCTGGAACGCCAGTTTATCATTATAAGCAGGTGTGGGAAGCCCAGACCGGAAAGGTCCAGATTGACCATCTTTCGGAAAACAGTTTCGGCGCACTGGTCCCGAGTTTTGCCTATCAGAAAATCAAGCGCATCGTCGGTCTGTTAGTCTGCGCACTGGCGATGCCCTTTGCCCTGCCGGTGATGTGCATTTGCGCCGCGTTTATTAAACGAGACAGCGCGGGCCCGGTGTTTTTCCGCCAGCGCCGCATAGGATTTCGAGGAAAAATGTTTAAGGTGGTCAAGTTCAGGACCATGTCAGTGACGCATGACGGCGGGGACCGCGATTTCTCAGTAACCCAGACCGATGATCACCGCATCACCAAGGTTGGCCGGTTTCTGCGTCGAACCCGACTTGACGAGCTACCTCAGATTTTCAATATATTGCGAGGCGAGATGAGTTGGATCGGACCGCGTCCCGAAGCCGTAAGCCTGTCTTTCTGGTATGAAACAGAAATTCCCTTCTACCGCTATCGCCATATCGTGCGGCCCGGTATCAGCGGCTGGGCCCAGGTGAACCAAGGGCACGTGTCCTCGCTTGGCGAGATTGATGACAAATTACAATATGACTTCTACTACATCAAGAACCTGTCTTACTGGCTCGACATTCTAATTGCCGGACGCACGGTGCGCGTAGTGCTTACCGGTTTTGGTGCGAAGTAAGCCCCGATGTCATACAATGCCGCGCACGCACGCGCCTCCCAAAGTCAAAGCAAGCCAGTACGCGTGATCTTCGTCAACCGCTTCTTCTATCCCGACGAGTCGGCGACCTCATTGATGCTAACCGACCTCGCCTTTGCGCTAGAGGGGCAGCCCTATGCGCTCCACGCTGTAACCAGTGGCTCGCATTATGCCGGCTCCGAGGAGACGCTGCCGCCGCGTGAAGAGATAAAGGGCGCCTCCATCCACCGGCTTCCGGCATTGCCGGGCGGACAGTCATCGCTGGTCCGGCGCCTCGCCAATTTTGTCATCTTTTACCTGTTCAGCTTCGTCGCGCTCTTGCGCCTGGCGCGGCGCGGCGATATTGTGGTCTGCCTGACCGATCCGCCGTTTGGCCAGCTGCTATGCATCCTTGCGGCCCGGTTAAAAGGCGCGCGTCTCGTCAACTGGGTGCAGGATATCTATCCCGAGACCGCTATGCGGCTCGGCTACGGTTCGCAGGGCAATCCGCTATTTGCGGTGCTGGCCCGCCTGCGCGATCGTTGCTGGAGGGCAAGCGCGACCAATGTGGTCATCGGCGCGCGCATGGCGGAATATCTGGAACACCGGACGGACGGGGCGGCCAATATCCGGATTATCCCCAACTGGGCCGACGAGGCAGCGCTGGCGCCGCTTGCCCATGAAGGCAACCCGCTGCGTAAGGAATGGGGTTACAGGCCCGAAGATTGCGTGATCGGCTATTCCGGTAATCTTGGCCGCGCCCATGATAGCGAGACGATGTTGGGCGCAATTGCGCAGTTAGCCGCCGACGCCGCATCGCCGGCGCGGTTTCTATTTGTCGGCGGCGGGGCGCAGCGCAAAGAGCTCGAGCAGCGCCTCAAGCCGGATGAAAGGGTCCGCTTTTGCCGCTATCAGCCCCGTGAGCGACTGCGCGAAAGCCTCTCGGTACCCGATATTCACTGGCTCTCGCTCGCTCCGCAGCTTGAAGGTCTGATCGTACCGAGCAAATTCTATGGCGCGGCCGCTGCCGGGCGCCCGATCATTTTTATCGGCGATGAAGACGGCGAGATCGCCCGCCTGATCGCGCAGGGCGAATGCGGACGCACCTTTGCCCCCGGCGAAAGCGGCGCGCTGACGCACTATTTGCGAGAACTTTCCAGTGACCGCGCCGGGCGCGAGCATCTCGGCCAAAAGGCCCGGCTTTTTGCCAAAGAGATCTGCGCGCGTGACCAGCGTCTTGCTGAATGGACTGCGCTGCTCGGCGATTTGGCCGCTGCGCCGATGGCTGGCTGCCCAAGCGAGGCGAAATCTGCTCAGGCATCTGATGAACATTCGGCCGGCGAGCGCGCTGCCGGCGATCGCTCTCCGTGGAGCAAGGGACCGGCCAACGCTCGGCCCGCTCGGGGCGCGCGGTTATGACCCCAGCTAATATCCCGGCCAATATCCCGGCCGACACTCCAACCTCGCCTGCAGAACCGCAAAGAGCTCAAGGTGCGCAGCGCTGGTACGCAGCGCAGGTCCAGCCGCGCAAGGAGCGCCTTGCGCTCGCGCATTTGCAGCGGCAGCGCTTCGTGACCTATAGTCCTATCGTCCAGCGGACGCGGCGCTCGCGCGGGCGCTCCGTCAGCGCTGCCGAGCCGCTGTTCCCGGGCTATGTCTTTGTAGCACTTGATTGCGAGCGCGAGCCCTGGCGTTCGGTTAACGGCACCATCGGCGTCCTTCGCCTCGTGAGTTTTGGAATGCATCCCGCTCTTCTGCCTCGCGGATTTGTCGAACAGCTGCAGGACCTGGCCGGCGAGGACGGCGATGTGCGCTTCGATGAGGCATTGCAGCCGGGCGACGGCGTGAGGATCGTCGGCGGACCATTTGACGGCCTGTGCGGCTTGCTGGCTAGCGGCGGCGCGCGCGAGCGCGTCACCGTTCTATTGCAGATGCTTGCCGGTGAAACGAAGGTGACGCTGCCGCGCGCAAGCCTGGTCGCTACTTGAACAGGAGCGAAGGAAAAACATTGCCGGCGAGATAAGCATTATTTAGCACCATTTGGTGCTTGCCAACCAAGGGCACCTATGACACTGTTCAAAATTGAACAGTGTTGCCTGCGTTCTTCAACAAACCTATCTGTGAGTGGTCGCTTCCGCCGCAGTGCGGTAGCTATAAAGCCCATGGAACCGATTGTCCCTCCACCTTTAGAAAAGCGCCTCTCCGAGCGCGAGCGCATTGATTATGAATTTTTGTTCCTGCTCGAACAACACCCGGAGCTCTCGCAGCGTGAATTGTCACGGCGGCTCGGGATCAGTTTGGGACGCGTCAATTATTGCCTGCAGGCGCTTGCCCAAAAGGGCTGGGTAAAGCTGGAAAACTTTCGCCAATCGCCGTACAAGCAGCGTTATGTTTATGCGCTTACGCCTGCCGGAATTGCCCGCAAGAGCGCGATGACGGGCCGATTTTTGAAGCGCAAACTGGCTGAGTTCGAGCATTTGAAAGCGCAGATCGCGCTCCTCGAGCGCGAATGGCGCGAGCAGGGCGAGGGTGCGCAGTGAGGGGCCAAGCAAATGTTGGCGTCTGTCAGTCGATGTTATCGCGCGTGGGTGCAAGTGAGGGCGGTCGAATGGGATATTTGCTTCGCATCAGTAACCAATGCAATAGCCACATACACGGCACATCGCGCGTCGCTGATCCGCATTTAATCATAGCTTGGCCATTTTTTCTTCCTAAATTTTAACGGAAACATTCAGCACAAGGCCGGCTGATGCGCAGAGTATGGAATTAAGTGACCTTAAAAAGTAAGGATGGTAATTTTGCAGACACATCAAATTAAGTCGTTGGTAGAGCGCCTTTTAGGAAATCGCGTGTGGCTGGAACCTTCTCTCGAACTCGACTCGCTTGAAGCTTTTATAAGCGAACTCAAGCCAGTTAATGTGGGCATTCCATTGGTCAGGATAGGATCTAAACAGGATGGTGGCTATTTAGTTCCAGACGACCTCGAGGGACTGAAAGCGTGCGTTTCGCCTGGAGTTTCGACTGAAATCGGCTTTGATCTTGAAATGGCAGAGCGTGGTATACCGGTCTATATGGCTGATGCATCGGTTCCAGGACCGCCTGTTGATCATGATATCTTTAATTTTTTTCCAAAATTCCTGGACGTCTTCGAAGATGAGAAAAACATGCGGCTTGACACGCTTTGCGGTTTGATGCCCGACGCGCATAGGGGCGATGCTATTCTTCAAATGGATATCGAAGGGGCGGAGTACAGGGTCCTATTGGATGCGAGTGATGATACCTTGAGCCAGTTCCGTATCATTCTTCTAGAATGCCACAATTTAACCCGTCTTTTTGGCCGGCAAAATTCGCAATTGATAATCGCCACCTTCCGAAAGCTTCTACGTCATTTTCATGTCGTTCATATTCATCCTAACAATGTCTGCCCGGCATCGCAGAGAGGAGGGATATCTATTCCACCAGTCATGGAATTCACATTTATAAGAAAGGACCGGGTCCGCTCGCTTTCCCGAGATGCCTTAACATTTCCTCATCCACTTGACCGCGATAACATGTCAAACCGTCCAAGCTTAGCGCTTCCTGAGACTTGGCGGTGAAGATAGTCCTATTCGAAATTCTCACTTTCCTGTGGCGGCTTGAGCGGCGCGCTCTAAGCGATAGTTTTCGTTTTGGCTTGAGCATGAATTTGAGAAGATCATATTGGAAGTCTCGCCTCGCGAGACTTGGAGCGGATACCGGCATATTTCCGCGGTAACAATCCATCATCCTGAACTCGTCAATATTGGAAGCAATTCTTCAATCGCAGAATTTGTCCATATTTGGGGTGGTGGTGGCGTAACAATTGGAAATCAAGTACTTATCGCCAGCCATGTTGCTATTACCTCCATGACACACGATTCATCAGCACCTGTTTTTGCTGACACGTCCATAAAGGAGAAAGTAGAAATTGGAGACAATGTATGGATCGGGTCTGGCTCAGTTATACTGCCTGGTGTGTGTATTGGTGCTGGCAGCATAATCGGTGCTGGTGCAGTCGTTACCAAAGACGTACCTGAGAGAAGTATTGTAGCCGGAGTTCCTGCGCGTATAATTCGGAGGTTGGACGAGGCAGAAGGCTAAATGGTTTTGAAAATGCCTCGAAAAATTCTCGTGCAATTCACAATAATTAAATGTTGCGAACACCCTTTCTAATAAAATGAGAACATTGCGATAACGCGCATGCTGCAACGTCTCCTCTCTAATCACGCCGTCAAGTCGACTGCATTTTCTGGAATAATTGTCCAGATATCGCGGCCACTGATTTCACTAGTGACGCTGCCGTTACTGTTGGATAAGCTTGGCCAGGCAGGTCTCGGCGTCTGGATGATAGCGCTCTCCCTGATGGGGCTTGTGGCCACCTTCAATGCTGGGCTCTCAATCAGTCTTGTCACTTTGATCGGTCGTGCAAGCTCGGGGCAGGCGAAGATGGATCTGCACCGTCTCGCAACTGCTGCTTTTTTAATCGCAACTGCCACCGCAGCGATAGTACTTTTAGTGACCTTACCCATGGCTTTTGCCTTGGACTGGACATCCCTGCTTGATCTTGGCGAAAGCCCCTCGGGAGACCAAGTGCGCTGGATGATGGTCGTTTTGGCCTCCTTAGCGAGTTTTGGGATGGTCGTATCCGTTCCCCGTCAAATCATGCTTGGCCGGATGCACGGTTATATCGCCCACATGCTAGATATAGCCTCGATCATTCTCGGAGGCGGCGCACTAATCGTTTCCATTGTCCTAGATGCGCCATTGTGGGTTATGGCTTTGGCGTTCATGGGCCCTTCCTCTCTATTCATGATAATCGGAGGCTTGGTTTATTTGCGAAAAGCAGGCATTCCACTGTTTACGCGTGCGGGCTTGCATCGCGAGACGCTTATCCAACTCAGCGGCGACAGCCTGCGTATGTTAGTTTATCACGGTGCCTATTCTGTCTCGTCGCAGTCCGACCTGTTTCTGATCGGTATAATCCTTGGCGCGCCTGCCGCCGCAATTTACGGAGTTGCACAGCGCATTTTTTCGTTACCAATCATGATCGCTTCGGCTGTAAATCAAGCTCAATGGCCGGCTTTGGCGCGCGCCGATGTCTCCGGCGACAAGTCCTTAGTGGAAAACATGCTGCGCCTTACTCTACTAATCGGGTCAGGGGCCGCCGTCATCGTGGCTGTGATTGTAGCGACGGCTTATCAGACGCTGCTAGAGTTTTGGCTCGGCTACCATCTCGAAACTGATCTGGTGCTGCTCTTTGGCATGGTTGTATGGGTGTTGGTCGCGACACTGGTTAGTACTTTAGACAGCGCTTTGCGTGCGCGAAACGAAACGAAACTCCTCATGCGAGCCATGCTAGCGATGGCACTGATCAATCTAACAACCTCACTAGCCCTTCTTAATTTGATCGGTCCTGCGGGAGCGATCTGGGGAAGTGTAACTGGGTATATATTGGCTTTGCTATTGCCTTATTCTATTAAGATGCGGAAAGTATTGGCTGGGACCAAGCCAATCAAAAAGGGAATGCATAGTGGTGGCTGAAATTAGCCAACGACCCATAACTTCCCGTGCTGCCCTTCCGCGAGTGGTGTCACAAGGCCCGCTCTGGCCGCACTTCTTCATGGCTCTGTTCGGCGCTGGCTGGGCGGTTTCTTTCGATTTTGGTGTAAGAGTTTACGGTGCCGAGATCATCGCAGCAATTGGTCTAGTGGTAATTCGTTGGCGACCGGTTTTAACCGGTTACCCTATGGCACGCAGGGTTCTTGGAGCTTACGGGCTTTGGATACTAGCTATAGGTATTTCGGATGCCGTGAACGGAACTGCTCTATTCGATTTTGCGCGTAACATGGCCACTCCGCTGATCGGTGGCGCAACTCTTGTATTTGCGCTTGCGGCGCTCTCGCGCAAACCCTCGGCACTGTTAACCTTTCTCGCTGCGACAACTATCGCAAAAGCCATTCTGGGTGACGCCACCTATGGTGATGTATTTGCGGACGAGGCTTATTCTTTGGCTTCAATCGAGGCCGACACGAATTTTTTTAAGGTGCGGATCGATCCGTTTCTTACCCCTGCGTTGCTGTTGGGCAGCTGGTGGCTGGGACGGAGAAGCCTGATGTTTGCCGCAGTTTTGTTGTTAGCGGCGAGTATAGGTTATTTTATTCTCGATGATCGGGCGATCGGCTTAATTTTCTTCCTTTCTGCTCTTGTGCTGGCCGGTGTCAGGCTTGGTTTTCGCCCCCGTCTCGGGCACGTCGCCTTTGCAGGGCTGGTGGCCATGTTGGTAGGCTATGGTGCTTATGCGGCCTATACGTCATACACGCTGAATAGTAATCCTTATGGCCATAATGGCAAGCAGATGCAGAGGATGGAAAATCCTTACAATCCATTTGAGCTCCTGTTGCAGGGGCGCTCTGAATGGTTGTTTATACCCTCCGCGATCGCTGAGCGACCGTTTTTCGGGTGGGGTTCTTGGGCCGAAGATACTGACCACCGCTTCACTTATTTGCGGCTGCAACACACTGACACTGCTAAGTATTTCCAAAGGTCATGGTTGACGCAGAAGGCATATATCCCTGCGCATTCGCTGATCGGAGCGGCTTGGGTCTGGTCAGGGATGTTGGGTTTCGCGGCCATGCTTTGGCTTCTGCATAGCATTTGGCGAATGTTGCTTAAATTACCTAAGCCAAATACGCCATTATTGGTACCAGTGACTTTTTTCGCGATTACTACAATATGGCATTTTTTATTCAGCCCACCGCAACACGTGCGCTTGACTTTCCCTATCGCCATCGCCTCCTTGATAGTGGTGACTAAGCCCACCAAAAGGCCCAATTCTTTAGCGCAGTCTGCGCCCCTTGCCTCATTTTGAGGATCTTTAAGCTTAGGATCACAGGTGATGAAAATTTCCATAGTAATGCCGTCGTTTAACCAAGCGCGCTATGTAGAAGCTGCGATTCAGTCTGTACTTTCGCAGCAATACGATGATTTGGAGATTTTATTTGTTGACGGTGGTAGCACCGATGGCACGATGGAAATCGTTGAAAAATACCGGGATCGGTTAGCCTATTGCGTTTCTGAGCCGGATAAAGGGCAAAGTGATGCGCTGCATAAAGGTTTCAGCCGCGCCAAAGGTGAGGTTCTTTCCTGGCTCAACACCGACGACCTTCTTTTGCCAGGAGCCTTAAAGCAAGTCGAGCGCAGTTTCAGTGAACGTCCTCAACAATCTTGGCTGCTTGGCAATGTGGTTTGGATTGATGCCGAAGACCGCATTTTGAGGTGTTGGAGGGGTGAAGGCTATACCCCGGGCTGGATGAAACTTGGCCTGTTTGCTGCCGGTGGGCCATCTGGGTTCTTTAAGAAAGAGCTATACGAGCGGATCGGCGGCTTGAATCTCAACCTCCATTACCAGATGGATACTGAGCTTTGGTGGCGGTTTGCAATGGCCGGGGAGCGTTTCCACCGTCTCGACGGTTACACTTGGGCGCTTCGGCTGCACGAAGAAGCTAAGGTGTCGGGTCACATGTTTGCAGATTCAAATGACGAGAAGCAAAAGAAGGTCACCCTCGAAAAGCGAAGGGAAAGGGAGCACGTCCTAGAGATCACGTCAGAATTCCGGATGAAGCGTCCTATTGCGAAGTCGCTGTTCTCAGGGGCGCGAAAATTAACATCCCCAGCCTATATTCATGGTATGATTGATCACTTTAGGTGGCGTGGGAAAGACCTAAAATCAATAAATGAGTGATGATTGGCAATGCGATCGAATTCCGCATTCATCTGCTTCGCTTGATCTGGAGCCTTAAATAGAATTGCCTTTTTCCACACGTCCAGTCACGGCTTTTATACGTGTTTAGCTTTAAAGCCGCTTTTTTGCACAGTTTTTCGAAGGTTTTTCGATGCAATTAAAGAAAAGTTTCTTCGAGCAAAAGTATAGACTCATTCGGCCCCAGGCCCGTCATACACTTGCGCAACTGGTAGACATTGAAGGCACGCCCTCAGCGGTGTTGCGGGCACTGAACGAACAACGCCGCACTGAAATCGTCACGCACGCATTCGACACCAGCCCATACTATCATTGTAAGTTTCGAAAAGCAGGGTTTGAGCGAAAAGATCTTCTGCAACCTGATAATTTTTTCAACTTACCTGTCTTAACGCGTGAAAACGTAAAGGAGAATTTCGACAGCATTATCTCAAGCGATTTTGGGCCCGCTGAAATAGGGCATTCCTCTACGGGCGGCTCAACAGGGGTCCCATTGGTTATAGGTACAGACCCACACCACGGTCTGGAAGTCATTAGCTGGCGGCGGTTGCAAGCTTGGGGCGCTTCCGCAGGCGACAACTCAGGCTATATTTACCGTGTTACTCCCCGCGGATTGACCGCGCTTCTCCGACGTTTTGTGTATTTTCCTACCCGCCGCAGTTACTTGAGTGCCGCCGATATGTCTGAGGCGAATATGGCGCGCTTCGTAAACAATTTGCAGCACAGTGGGGCAGTGTATGTAGTTGCGTATGTCGGGGCCTTGAAGATATTTTCCGACTATATTGCGGAAAACAAAATAGAGTTGCCGAATCTCCAGTTTGCGTGGAGCACCGCTGCGCCGATGCCGCGCTATCTTCGCAAAGAACTTGAGGGCGTTT
>Ga0105050_10005559_pt1 | contig 16096 bp, 21 predicted proteins | sample FRY01_FD_78088 | JGI IMG/M metagenome (GOLD analysis project Ga0105050, IMG submission 78088) | Freshwater microbial communities from Lake Fryxell liftoff mats and glacier meltwater in Antarctica - FRY-01 | ecosystem: Environmental > Aquatic > Freshwater > Ice > Glacier meltwater ... | reverse complement strand
TTTACCACATCACAAATGCCAACTCAGTTGGTTTGTATGGTGGTACTTCGATATTCTTGACGGCTATTTCTATCAACAGATTATCGCAAGCAGGAACGGGTTTATTTTATAATCCGATTTACGACCAAGCAAACATACACAACGGGGTTTGGAGTATTTTCATGTACCCAACAATGACAAATATTGTCGGGACTTTTGTAATAGGAGAACAAGTTGCTACAGACTTAGGAGGCAAAGCGTTTTATTTGGCAGAGGGTTTTTTCCGTTACGGTAATGGCGATTGGACGGCTGCGGTAAGTATTACAGGCAGCACTAGTGGCGCAACAGCCGACATAACAGGACAAATTACGCCGAGTTACGCAATCAGTAGTTCTGTTGTTTGGGGCGGTAGAAAATGGACAAACGTAAACGGGGACTTAGGTTTAGCAGATGATACGTTTACTCTAAACCAAGAATGGAGTGTCGTTCCTTTTGATGCGGTTGATTACAACCTAGTTGCCAACGACATTGAATATGATGTTGAAAACGATTTGATAATTTACCGAGCCGATAAAAGCGGAAACGTTGTAAGAACATCAAAGGCAAATATTGATGTTTGGGTAAGCGACTTTGGATTAGGAAATCCGATTAGATACATGCAGTGGGGAAGAAATGTAGTTTATGATAACAATTTAAACCTTGGCATTTTAGAATGTATAAATTTTGTTGGTGTAGAAATATCTTTAAACACTTTAGCAAGTGGATCTAGAATATCTGATAACACTTTAGCAAGTGGATCGACAATAACTAATAACAGTTTAGCAACGAGTGCGTCTATAAATAGTAACACTTTATCAACAAATACGAGAATATCTAGTAATAATTTAGGAATTGGATCGAATTTAATTAATAATAATTTAGGAAGTGAATCGAGAATATCTAGGAATAATTTAGGAAGTGTATCGAATTTAAACAGTAATAATTTAGCAAATGAATCGATGATAACTAATAACAATTTAGCAACGAGTTCGTCTATAAATAGTAATAATTTAGCAATGAATGCATCCGTAAATAGTAATAATTTAGGAAGTGAATCGAATATAGTTAGTAATACTTTAACAAGTGCATTGCAAATAGTTAATAACAGTTTGGCTATTGGAGTGGTAATATCATTTAATACTACAATCAAAGGTAGTATAAGAAATTGTGTAGTTGAAGGTTATAATTTGACAACTGATGATATTACAACAGCAACGATTATTTATGGCACTTATTCCAAGCGAATTATAGCAAGATTCGATGGAACTGGATTAATAACCTATTACAACAACTCAAACGTTCTCCAAGTGAATTTAATTACAGCATAAAATCTTTAAATCAATTTAGACAATTTAATATATAAATTATGATAAGAAATTTTAAAGAATTTATTTTAGAATCATATTCCGAAGACACACATCATTCACTTGGAGAGTATATTGAAGATTTAGCAAATAAAAATGAATATATACGAATGATTGTTGGTCAAATGACTGGTGATATAAATCCATCTATTAGACTATCTAACGCTATTAATATACTTGATGATATCTCTAAGGTTGAGCTTCTAAAAAGAGTTGAAAACCACTTAGATGGTATAGAAGGTGAAGTTAGTATAGCAGCAAATGTCTTAGTAAATATTAATGAAACTTATGGTAAAGGAGTACTAAATACATTTTTTAAATGTATAACAGCACTTGGATTTAAAAACAACTCACCTGAAAGTGAAGTACCAAATGAATTTCTATTTTTCTTTAAGATATCAAATATAGAATCGGAAAAGTTAAAAGGGGTTTTTAATAGATTCAAATCACTACAAGCAATTCAAATAAATTATAACGGTGCAATCAGTCTATATTTTGGAATTAAATGTGACGGTAATTTTGAATATGGCTATTATCATGATAATCTAATACCTATTGGAATATTTAGGTTGGATAAATCTATTTTAAATAAGATAAAAACATCTGAACTAAAGTCAACGTCTGGACTGAAAAAATCATTAACAGAGTTATCTTTAGAAGATATTAAACTAATGGGTAAAATAAAGGTTGAGATGAATAAATTTAATCCTGGATACTTTGAACAAAAAATGACACCAAAAGTTAACGAAAGAATTATATCTTTTGGACTTTATGGTTTTGGAAAATGGGAGAATGGTAAATTAGATATAAATGAATTTGAAATATTTAAAGGAAAATTAAAAGAATTTTTGTCCAAATATAAATGGAGTGAAAAAATACAAATAAGCATCAATCCAAGTAATTTTTGGACTTACATACAAATTAAATTAAAATAATAGTGTGAAGAAAATTAAAGCATTAATTATATCTATCGCTAATTTATATTTATTTACAAATAATTCTATTTCTCTTAAATGGTAGATTTAAATAAAATTATGAGACACTTAAATACGTTTAATGAGACATTATTATCAGATGCAATTGAATATATCAGTGATTTAACATCAGATTTATTCGATAATGATTTCATTATTAACATATATAATGGTTCTAAATCTACTCCAACACTATTTAAATTAAAGGATCATAATGGTGATATTTTAAATTATAATTTTATTGGTTTAGAAAATAGTATAAGTATTAGTGAACTTTCAAAATATGTATATATCATAATATATAAGATCAAGGAAGTAGATGAAATAAAAAGACTTAAAGAATTTGATAAAAATGATATTAATCTTATAGATGATTTTAATAAAGCATTGATCAACTATAAAATTTGGCCATCTATTTCATCAGGAGGTTCTGGATTTAGATTATTTTATCTAAGTAAAAAAAGAATATATAACTCATTAATATGATACATTTAGAAAATTTCAATTCGTACGACTCAGGAGGTAATAAACCAATAACTAAAAGTGTTTCAGAGTGGGTAAATAATTTAGATAAAAGATATAAAATTATTATAATAAATGATGAGCAATATGGTGAACTTAAATCTATTATAATAGATGAAAAAAACTATTATTTATCAAAACCTCTTGTAAATAAATCAAGATTAAGGACAAAAATATTTTTTGCTATAAAATCAGAGATGGAAGAATCACGTATACACGTTCCAAGCTTAAAAAAGGCTATAAAAATTTGGATAGATAAGAAAACTATATGAAAAAATTAAAAAAGTTCAATGATAATGATGATTTTGTAATAGCGAAGATTAAGGAGAACTTTAGCTTTGAGATGATTAAAGAACTATTAGATAAAGAAGTTATTGAATGGACACCTGAGGAAGAAGAAAGTACATACTATTCTGAAAATTCAAATGGTGAAGCTGAGGATGCAGTTATAACCTATATGATTAATTGGTATACAACCAAATATCAATCAATAATTAATGAAATAGATATTAAAGAACTTATACAAAAAGAATATAACTTCTTAAATTATTGATACTATAATAGTTATGTCTGATTTAAATAATAAAATATTCGAAAAATGGTCACCTATTATAAATTCAATAGAAAAGTCTAGTTTAACGACTATTGATAATGGTTTACCAATTTTACCAATTGCTATTAAAATCGCTAGTAAGACAATTGGACATGACCTAGTAGGTGTTAATGGCTTAACACCTACTATCTCTCCTCAAGAGATTATACGAATAAGAAATGAAGTTAAAAGAAAAAATAGAGATAGTAAAATAGATTCTATTTTAGAAGGTAAAGAGTTTAAAGAATTAAAAACTGAGGATCACCCTGACTGGAAAAACTTTCCCTCAGCAAAACTTTTCTATATGGACTTTAAATATTCGGAATAATATCTTAAAATTAGAGTAGATCATGTGCGAACATGATATTAATATATAATATCATGATCAATGTTTACTTAATTTCTTCTGAAATAGAAGATAGTATATGCTACAAAATAGGCTTCACTAGGCGAGACCCAGAATATAGAATAAAAGAAATGAAGACTGGGAATGCATCGGAGCTAAAAATAATTTCCACTTTCAGTTCAAAATGGGGCACTCAAATAGAATCAAGACTGCATAAAATATTTAAACATAAAAAAATAAGTGGAGAATGGTTTACACTATCGAATAGTGATATTTCAAAATTTAATAGGTTATGTGAAGAAACACATAACAATCTTGAATTCCTATCTGAAAACAATACTTGGTTTCAAAAATTAGGAAGATACTAACTTTTTGGTATAAAAATTTTGTACCGCTGGTAGGAATTGAACCTACAATTGAGTTTCCTCTACTCGGATATGAGCCGAGCGCAATTACCAATCTGCTCACAGCGGCATTAGTAGTCCTGGTGGGTAACGATCCCACTATCTACACCATGTCGAGATGTCGCTTTCCCATTAAGCTACAGGACTATTTTGAGCCGACAGTGGGATTCGAACCCACGATGCACTTTACGTATCCAGATTACAAATCTGGCTCAATCGACCACTATGAAACATCGGCTTAGTTGGAATATCTGAATTCGAATCAGAAACCTTCTCGGTATCAGCGAGATGCTCTAACCTGGTTGAGCTATATTCCAATATGTAGTCCAAGTGGGACTCGAACCCACGATGTCTGCCATGTAACGACAGCGCTTTAGCCACTAAGCTACCGGACTATTTGAGCGCAGAGAGGGACTCGAACCCCCGATGTGTTATAACAGCTTTGCAGGCTGCTGCCTTCGCCACTCAGACCATCTGCGCATTTGAGCTTTGTGACGGGATCGAACCGACTCTATTCTGGGTTACAAATCCAGCGCACCACCACTTGTGCGTACAAAGCTTTTTGTCGGCAAGGTGGGATTTGAACCCACGTTTTCAACAACCACTACAGTTCTCCATCTTATCAGGATGGGCTGGTACTTGCCGTTTCTTATCTACTTCTATAACCCCGTAGATAAAGGGGGTTTGCGGACCAGGTGGGTAACGATCCCACTCTCCTCGGCTTAACAGGCCGCCGCTGTACCATACTAGCTTCTGATCCTTTTTATACTATCTTATCTACTTCTATAACCCCGTAGATAAAGGGGAATTTGCGGGCCAGGTGGGTAACGATCCCACTCTCCTCGGTTTAACAGACCGCCGCTGTACCATACTAGCTTCTGACCCTTTTTGTAACCCCTACGGGATTCGAACCCATATTAAATGCTTAGAAGACATTTGTCCTATCCAGTTGGACGAAGGAGCCATATATAATAAAAAAACCCCGAACTGATTTTTATCGGTTCGGGGTTTATAAATTAAGATTTTTGTTTTCACATAAATCTAATATTTACATAATCCGAACCAGTCGTTCTAATACATACCGTATTAATAACCACCCTTGTGTTCAAATTTCTCATATTTAGATTCATCGTTTTCATTATTTCTTATATATTAAAATTGTTTGTTCCCTTTTTATTATAAAACAAATATAAGTAAAGTTTTCTAATCTACCAAATTTATTTTTTTATTTGTACCGAGAGCGGGACTCGAACCCGCACGTCTGAAAAGACACAAGTTTTTAAAACTTGCATGTACTACCAATTTCATCATCTCGGCATTATTTTGTACAAGTGATGGGATTCGAACCCATAAAAATCTACCTTCTTAGGATAGCATGTCTGCCAATTTCATCACACTCGCAATTGTACCTCAGGTCGGACTCGAACCGACAGTGTTTTCCACGAGGGTACTAGCTTCTAAAACTAGTGCGTTTCTCCATTTCGCCACTGAGGCATTTAAATAATAATAATAGTACCTCAGGTCGGATTCGAACCGACAGTGTTTTCCACGAGGGTACTAGCTTCTAAGACTAGTGCGTTTCTCCATTTCGCCACTGAGGCATTTAAATAATAATAATAGTACCTCAGACCGGATTCGAACCGGCAGTGTTTTCCACGAGGGTACTAGTTTTTAAAACTAGTGCGTTTCTCCATTTCGCCACTGAGGCATTTAATAATAATAGTACCTCAGATCGGATTCGAACCGACAGTGTTTTCCACGAGGGTACTAGTTTTTGAAACTAGTGCGTTTCTCCATTTTCGCCACTGAGGCATAAAAAAAAACCCGAACTTATTTAAAATAAAGTTCGGGTTTATAAATTTTATGATTTATATCAAATAAATCCAATATTCACATTAACCGAACTAATACATAAAGTATTCAGTAAGAGGTTCAAGTTAGTGATATTTAAATTCATTGTTTTCATAAGTATTATATATTAAAATTGTTTTGTTTCTTTTTATTATTTTACAAATATAAGGAGTTTTTTATTATAACCAAATTTATTATGAAAGTTGTTGAATCATGAATTCTTTATACGTGGTATCTCTATTGTTAGTTATATCATAATATTGTGCATTATCTTTAAACGCAGAGAGTATAGTTTCGCAATGTGTTGTTAAAATAACTTGACAATTAAGAGCTTTTAATCTATTAATAAGTCCAATAACGGAATATTTGTTTTTAATAGATTGTCCTCGACATGGTTCGTCAAGTATAACTACACCATTTCTAACCTTTTCAATATTGTTAAATGCCTTATTAAATAATGAAATAGATACTTCTCCAGATGAGGATTTCATCTGTTGAATTTGTAGTGAAGAATCTTTTCCAAAAGCACCTGAAAACTTTCTATCATCACCGTGAAAGTCAATATAAGTAAAATTAAATTTACTCACACTATCATCTATCTTAATATGTGTCTTCATGTTTCTTCTACGCAGATATGTATCATCTACATATCCATAATTATCTCGAATACATTCTAATAGAGTTGATTTACCAACACCATTATCACCAACAATAATACAAATATTGTTTTTGAAGTCTATTTTAATACCACTCTTAATTGGATTTACATCAGATATAATCTCTACACTTTTAATATATAAGGTTGAATCTAGTGACTCATTATACTTTTTAATTTTTTCCATAAATCTATATATATATATATATATATTCTATTTAGATTACCAACCCCAATCATTATTTTCTACCTCAATAACAGGATCATAGTCATCATCATCATCAGGATTATCATCGACATAGGTCATGCCATTAACTTGGTTTAATATAAGATTATTAAAATCTGTAATAAAATTTGATATAATTCCTTTTCTTTTATCAAAAAAACAAAATGTATCTAAATATGGATATGTATCAAACATATAATTCTTAAGTTTGATGCTCAAATTAAACTCCTTTATAATACCGTCTTGTATAAATAGATTATTATTCTTACAGGACTGCTCATTCTTATATAGATATCCATTTTTATTTGCCCATAACTTAAGTGACTCTATCTCATGGTCAAATACCGAGTAGATTCTATCCATTACTTTATATTTTCCATCATTAGTACAAGTAATATCGTCCCACAATAAAGCTCTCGATCTTAATTTACCTGATACATCTAAAGTAATTAACATTTTAATGTCAGGATTATCAGAGTATAATTTCATAAAACTATTTCTATTAGAATATCTCATACAAGATTTCCAAAGTGTTCCGGGCCTTGAACCATTTGGTTGATAATAGTTTTCTTCTAAATACCATTTGAGTATATCAGGACCTGATACTATCTCAAATTTAATAGAACTACTGTCAAAGTAACTTTTAAATAAATTAACAAAAGACTCAACATCACTGTTAGTGACATTGTGCATACGTATGGTTTCTTTTTTAAAGAACTTAGAAACGATTTTACCAACCTTTATAGGTATTCGACTTTTAATAGAGTCAAAACTACTCATAGAGTCCAATTTTGACTTGGGAATAAATGAGATTGTATCAAAATTTTCTAAATTAATAAAGTCACCACTCTTCTTAAGATACTCGTCATAGAAACTATGTCCACTATTATATATAATACTTGATACCTTAGATATATTACATGTTTGTTCCAAAAACAGTTTTATTTTACTATCAAAATTAAGATTACCAAACATAATATATATCGTATGAATTTTATTTTAGAAAAAAGAGATTTTTATAAGGTTGATGATATTGTATTAATTGAATACTGGTACAACGGTATGATATGTGAAGTTAAAATTAAAGAACATATTGGTAATAAATACAAAGTTAGCTATAATGTTAAAAATTCGGAAATATTTAATGCACCTGATCAAGTAATAAAATATTCAGAGATTATTGATATTAGTAGATCTAATAAATAAGAGAGTTTTTAAGAATCTCATAGCAACTTCTATCATCACTGTTCTTCATATCTAAATACTGATCTTTGATAATCTCAATTTCATCCATAGATAAAGAAATATTTAAAAATTTATCTTTAACAGCAAGATAACTATTAGACTTTAATTCAATTAAATTAGAACCATCATCAAAAAATTTCTTTTGTATATTTTTACTTCTACTTCTATTTCTCTTTTTCTTTACTCCGTAATCATTCCATGGATCATAATTATTTCCATATTTATTATTATCGTATCTACCAGTTACTGCTTTATAATCATCTTCTGAATTATAATCATCAAAGCTTGAATTTGTCCAGTTCTTTGATGTACTAGTACGCTCATATGTTTTATTTTCCCACTTTTCCCACTTAGATTCTAACTTATTCATATCTCTTTTAGTTGGTAGACTCTCCCAATTCACATTAAGACATGAATTTGCTAATAAATATAAGTGATTTATATCCTGTCTCTCACTTACGGTGTGTTCGCTATAATAACCAACAGAGATATTTGTACATTCAGGTATAACACTTGTAAATTCAGCAGAATCTGTGTAAATACCAGTTGTATCTTTTCTATATTTTAGTTTATTAGTACTTAACTGTTTAGATAACTCATCAGCAAATTCATCAGAACAACATCTCATAGATGATTGATATGTTATTACAGAATCTGTACCTCTTCTATCAAATGATATAATCCTGTCATACTCACCCTTTATTTCTGTGAGTTTAGAAGCTAGACCTGAACCAATGCAACCAACCTCTTCACCAAAGAAGAAATAGTAAAGACCTGGAATATTATTTTTGATTAACCATAAAAGAATTGTAACACCTGCCTTATCATCTGCACCTAAAACTGATTTCTTATCGGTTTCTATAACATTACCCTTAATAACATGCTTGACATCTACCTGATCTTTACAAGCAGTGTCTAAATGTGACGCAAATATGGTTCTAGATTCACCTAATTTAAAAAGGTAGTTGCCATGCACATCTTTATCAAGTTTAGGAAACATATCACCCATTTCTAAAATTAAATCATCTTCATACCCGTATGGATATGTTTTTTTGGTTAATTGTAAAAATGTTGATTTTATATAATTAAAACTATCGTTCATAAAGCAAATATACAAAAAAATACAATCTAAACAAAATATATTTATTTTAATATATAGATTAGATGTTCACAAATTTTATGTCGAGTGCTTTAAGACACTTTTAAGGGTTAGTATTAATGACCCAAAGATATGAAAATAAAAATTAAGAATAACTATGAAAGTAAAAAAACTAAAAGATGCCAATTTACCTGGCGCCTGGATAGTAGATCCAGAAAACAAAGGTAGAAAATCTATTAAATTAGACAAAATCTATCTTAATGATAATAAAGAATTTGAAATTGAAATCTTTAACCCGTTAAGAGAGTCTGTACTAGCAGATATAAGATTAAATGGTAACTCCATATCAAAAACTGGATTGGTAGTAAGTCCCGGTCAAAGAATCTATATAAACTCTTTTATTGATGATGGTAGAAAATTTATCTTTAAAACTTATGATGTTGAAAATAGTGAGGAAGCTAATAATGCAATTGAAAATAATGGTATGTTAGAAGTCTTCTTTTATAAAGAAGAAACAATATCATTAATTAATTGGAGAAATATCTATAGAAACCAAATAATTCAATATTATCCTACAACTTGGTTGATTAACCAACATTATTATACATCACCATTTAATACTGTTATCACCACATCACCCGATAATTATTATAACACATATAGTAATATAACAAATACATATAGTAATACAAATGCTATATATAGTAATACTATTGAGACTGGCAGAGTTGAGAAGGGTGAAAAGTCAGATCAGCATTATGTTAACGTTGATATGAATTTTGAGAATAACTATATAACGCATATAGTTTATCAATTATTACCATACTCTAGAAAACCCAAAGAAATCAAAGATATTTTAAATAAAAAAGAAATATCTAAGCAACAAACAGATGCCACTGATCTACTTATTAAGCTAAAACTTCTATGGGAAAATGGTATTTTAACAGGTGAAGAATTTCAACAAAAGAAGAAAGAAATTCTAACAAGAATATAATAATTAAAGTGAACATCTAAAAAAATAAAAGCGAGGTATTTACCTCGCTTTTTTTAATATATATAATTGTGTTAAAAAGATATTCAGAATTCATAAATGAATCTAAATCAATATATTGGTTAGGAAAGGTTGATATTAGAGAACTATTTCATAGTCTAATTGATAACGGTTATCAAATAATCATTACAAATATATTTTATGGATATTATGGCAATGAAGGATATTATTACCATAATGAATCAACAATACTTACAGAATTTGATATAGAATCTGATGTAATTTTTCCTGATACCTTATATTATCCCGGATTTAAAATAAATATAAAGGGAAATTCGTATAAAACCACCGATAGTGAAGATTTAACAACTGAATTTAAAAGTGCAATATCACAATTGAATGCAGAAGGTTATATAGTTAATAATATTGGAATTTACACTGATTTTCAGTGTGAATTTGATATAGGTGAAGATATTAGCACCAATGATATTTCTATAAACGGAGAAATTGCAGTAAACGACGATGTGCTTCATAGCATATCTATTTATATTAAGCAAGATGAACAAATAATTCTATCTCAGAAAGATGTTGCGGAAATATATGATTGGAAATGTAGTAGAATAGATGGTGATAAAATATATTGCACTGTCTCTATTGAGACACTTGCGGAAAAAACACTATCAAGAACATCGTATAATGATTGGATGGACTATCTAGAGAATGGAATTAGTGAGGAACTATATGATTTTGGTTCTTATATATACGATATTAAAGAAATTTTTGATCATATACTCAGTAAAGAAAATAAAATATTATATATCAAATGTTTATTAAAAAAATTTGGAATTAAATTTATTAATAAAAAAATTGGTGTAAAAATGTCAGAGAATGATATAATTGATTTTCTATCAAATAAAGAATATTATAAAGATTTAATTGATATATCGAAAGATTTTAACAGTGATATTAACAGTGATATTCAAGATATTGTAGCTAATTATAGATTAGCTGCACACATATCTCAAAATAATATTGAGTTATGTGATGCATTTCTAAATATTCTAATAGATGAGGGTATTGAGATAAGTAATAAAACTAATGCTAAAGTAGATAATGAATACACCATTCTATATGAATTACCATATAATGAAAAATGGTTAGAAAATGATTTTAACTCACATCAGTATAATAATTTAAATAAAATTAAGCTATCATCTATATTTACAGATTGGGCAGATAATATGAACTTCAAAATAGATCTTAATCCAAACTTTTCAGATTATGGCAGTTTCGATAAAAATAAAGTAAACTTTGATATAAAGGAAATTTTATATAGTTATTTGCGTGACTTCATTAACATAAAGTCATAATATATATAAAGTTTCTTTTGCGGAATCGTATTGTTTATCTGATAATATCTTAATTATTCTTTCACCTAGAGCTTCTCTCTTACAGTACTTACTTGATAAACTCCTCTTTAATGATAGAATAAACTCGTTACTGCCATCATATTTACGTATTACTTTATTTAATTCTACTTTTTCTTGAATATTCATAATATAAATATATCTATTATTTATATATAAAACAAATAATATTTTACAATGGAAAAGTTCTCTAAATTAAAACCTAAAAATGATTATACTGAAAAGAAAGAAGATATATTATATTCTAATAAATATATTAAAGTTATAAATTTTGAGGATTGGACAGTTGTAAAAGAGTCAGATTTTGTTGTTTGTATCATCTATCTTATTGATGTAAATCAAATTGTCCTTAGATATGAGTATATTCCTACTTTTAAAATGGTAGATGGTCAAGAATATCATATAACTATCTTGAGTGGTGGTATTGAAGTAGGTGAAACACCAGAAGTTGCAGTTTTAAGAGAAATAGAAGAAGAAGCAGGCATAGTAATTAACCCAGAATTTAAGATTGAATTTATGAAACCACTTTTTGTTTCAAAAGGAAATGCATCTAAATATCACCCATGTATTATACAACTAACTGAAAATGATTATCATGAAATTATTGCTAAAACTGACGGATCTAAAGCAGAGAAATTAAGCAGATGTGTTAAAGTTGATATAAAATATATAAATTCAGTAAATACATCTGATGTTATTACTGAATTTATGTTAGATAGAATGAAAGATTATTTAAATTTATAAATAATCTTTCATTTTAGTGGGCCTGGTAGGGATTGAACCTACGACCAACGGATTATGAGTCCGGCGCTCTACCACTGAGCTACAAGCCCTTTAAAAGTTGTATGCAAAAATACACAATAAATGTATTAAAACCAAATAAAATATTACAAACTATTTTTATAAAGTTTTTCTAACTCAGACTGCATTTTATTAAAAATATCTGTTTGTGTTGACAAAGTTGTTTCTAAATTTAGAATTCTATCTTTTTGATCATTTATTAATTTATAAATTTCATCTTTATAGTAATTACTAAAATATATTTGTCCATCTTCTGTAAGTATTTCAAATAGATAAAATGGGTTAACATAGTTGTTATACTGGTTACTTAATTTTATTCCAAATTGTAAATCATTAAGAAACTCAATACCATTAACAAAACCACCTCCAACTTCTAACTTTAATTCATCATTAGTTAACAATGACCACCCATTACCATGTCCAAGATGATCATAACTTCTTTTAACATCAACTGTTAAAAAAGACAAAAACAAACTCATCTCAATAGGATTTTTATTCCAGTTTATTTTTATTTTATCACTTGGAAGTTTGTCATAAAATCCTTTTAATTTAATCATTTATTTTAATTTTTTAAACTCTTTTTAAAATCTTCTTAGTAATTAACCATTGTTTATATTCCTCTAAAATATACGGCAAATTCATTGAGCTTACTCCGTTTTTGCTGGTATAAATATATTGACCGTGTTCATTCTTCTCACATTCAATTTCTTTACAAAATTCTAATTCACACACAATTATTTCAGCTATTGTATTTATTTCATCCATTTTTATTTTATTTTTAATATTAATTTTCCGATCTTAAAACGGACATTTTACCATCAGTTATACAAAGAAATTGGCCTGACATTCCAATAGTATCAATTAATGCTATTTTATCATCAATAATTTCTATTTGTTTTTGTGTTGTATGTCCAACTACTTGAATATAATTATCTAATCTATCCTCATATAAACTTTGTGGACGTACCCAAATAGGTGTTTGACAAATATCATCACCATAAGGAGAATTATTTTTTCCCTTTGTAAATCTAAATGCCAATGGTTGAAGATGAAATAAATCATTTATAAATGATTCTAATGGTTCTTCAACACTATACCCGCTATTAGATAGCCAAGTTTTAGTAATTCCAGCGTGGCTGAAAATATAATTTTCATATACAAAACACATCTGCATTAAATTATTATCAAGTGCTTTGTGTAACATTTCTTGAATATCAGTTCTATGATATTTTTGAAAACCACTATAAGTTTCATTAACAGTTTTTAAATAGTGGTAATCATGATTACCAAAAAGTAAAACTACCTTATCAATATTTGCCTTTTTATAATTGATCAATTCTTCAAAATTTGACTTCTGAATTTCTGGAGTAATACCTTCATGAGTATCAAAGTAATCACCAACAAAAATAACTTTATCAAATTCAGTATTTGAAATTATTTTTTTCCAATCTGTTCTTCCATGTAGATCGCCAATTGCTATTAATTTCATTTTTTTTATTATTAAATTTTTACCAAAATATCTACTAATCTTTTTCTATCTTCTTTTGATAGGTTAGAATTTATTAAATAAATATTTAATTCACTAATAATATCCTCACTAAACTTATCTACTATAGGCAATAATTCTATTATACATTTCATATTTTTTTTAATTTAAAATTTAACTCATGACTAAAACGATCCTCTATCATGCCTAATAAAATATGACAATCTTCGAATCTCTCATTATCTTCTAAAAAAGATAATACTTTGATATAAACACTCTTAGATAAAGGCTTTATCTTTTTATCAAAAAGACGACCCTCTTTAAGTTGCGTAAATATATCTTCCATAATTTTACTATAAATTATATCATCCATAATTTTTTAAAAAGTTTTTCTCTACTTCAGTTAGTTTATCATAACCAACTAAGTTAATTTTGTCCAATATTAAGTCCAAAGATAAAGACTCATCAATCTCTTTATCCTTTTTATTTTTGGGCACTTCAATAAATGCTTGATATAGTGGATTATTAATAATTGCACTATTACTTACGGTTATTTTTCTGATCTCAATAGAAATTAGAGATTTAAAATTATCTGTCAGATGTTCTGATGTAAGTTGACATTCATTTCCAATAAAGATTGCTATAAGGTTAGTCTCTTTAAATAACCCAAGTGTAATATCCCCAAACTCATCAGATATAGTATCTATTTGTATAAGAGAATTTAGCTCTCTTATACAACTAATCTTTCCTAGTTTTAGATTATTATAAATATCTGTATAAATAGAATTAACTTTAGTAATTTTTCTATCTAATTCAATTTTAGCATGAATCCATATTAGTGTAATAGTTAATATTGCACCCAATACAATACCAGTTAATAACAAGAACAAATTTATCATACAAAATATATTTCTTTACGAATTTTAATAAGCATATCTTCAACCATTTTCATATCAACTTCGCTGGGTAGATTTGATGATTTATAGATAGCATCAACCTCCTTAATCTCTTTCTCAACATGATCAATAAGTGTTTGTAAATCGACTTTTCCTAAACGAATATCAATCAATTCTTGGACATTTTCTCGTCTGACAATTATACCCTTACCCTCAGCGATTTCACGTGCCATATCCATTAATCTTCGACAATGCATCATATTCTTACCATCTATCTTTTGACCATGATTTCTAACATCTACCCATCGATTATCATTTCTCTCAACTAACCAAGTTGTATAAGATTTATAATCTTTACAATGTTGAGTATACGCGTCTTTATTATAAGAACAGTATCCAATAAAATAGTTTTTCGGACAGTCTAAAGGGATATAACTTAAACGTACATCATTTGAAGATTCAAAGGCAATGCCTCTAAATCCAATAGGTTTGGTTCTTAAAATAAATGATCGAATGCGCTGCAATAAAGATGATTTTGCAGCCCCAAAATCATAAAAAATTGCGTAAACATCCTTAGAATGCGGTATTTTGGACAAACCTACAAATTCCTGAGAAAATTTATTTTGTAAAAAGAAATTAACTAATGGAACAGAATTCGAATTTTTATGAAAAAAACAAAAATCTAATGGTGATTTACGAGTTACCTTATCTTTCTCCCAATTTTGCTTTTTATTCTGACCCTTTGCTTTAGATATTTGCGCTTTAGCATAACCACCAAATGAGTCTGCGCAAATTTTACTGATAAATTTATCCTTATTTTCAAGAATTTGATCAAAAGCTGGATGCTTATAGATAATACAATCCTCAGGGGTATTTAAAAGCTCTAAAACAGTTGGATTATTCTTAGCAAGAAGCTGTAAGAATCTGCGAATTTCGTAGATAGCCACATCATTAGAATTATCATTCACCTGCTCAACATATGAGTTACCTAAAATATCATTAATATCTTGTATAAATACACCAGAATAATCAATATCTGATGATGGTAGATTTGTACCATATGCATTTGATCCACGTATAACAAGATATAGTGGAATAGCTCCTGGTGACATTTTTTCTATCAAATCAACTAAATTATCTTTCATAAGGATTTTATACAAATATATGGAAATGTTTTAATATATAGTATATGAAACATA
>Ga0105050_10005558_pt1 | contig 16097 bp, 14 predicted proteins | sample FRY01_FD_78088 | JGI IMG/M metagenome (GOLD analysis project Ga0105050, IMG submission 78088) | Freshwater microbial communities from Lake Fryxell liftoff mats and glacier meltwater in Antarctica - FRY-01 | ecosystem: Environmental > Aquatic > Freshwater > Ice > Glacier meltwater ... | reverse complement strand
GCATGCTGGAATGGGCCGGTGCTAATCTAGACACTGTATTTGTTCAACGGCGCAACCTGGGCAGTTTGCGGTTTTTGCGCATGCTGCGCGACATCGTGCGATTCAACCGCCACAGCACGCAATTGGCCAGCGCCGTCGACCCCGAGAAGACGACGCAGTCGCTGGGGGATTTTCTCAAAGCGCAGCGCTACAGCGCCGAGTTTCGCGACTGGTATTTGCTGCCAATGGCAGGCTGTATCTGGTCTTGCCCGACTGAACAAATGCTGGCTTTTCCTTTGACCAGTTTTGTCCGTTTCTGTCACAACCACGGCTTGCTGCAAGTGAGTAACCGCCCGCAATGGCAAACCGTCACTGGCGGGGCGAAACACTATGTCGAAAAAATGTTGAGCGCGATCACGCACAAACATCTGAATGCCCCTGTGCGCGCGGTTTCGCGCAGGGACTTCGGCACGCTTGAGCAGGTCTGCGTTGAAGTGCAGGGTGCAAGCCACCTGTTTGACCATGTGGTGCTGGCCACGCACAGCGACCAAAGCCTGGCGCTGCTGACCGATGCAAGTCCTGACGAAAAGCGCATTTTGTCGGCCGTCACCTACCAGCCTAACGAAGCCGTGCTGCATACGGATACGCGCTGCCTGCCCACCAATAAGAATGCCTGGTCGGCATGGAATTATGAAAGTGCTGGCGGTAATGAGCCGCACGTCTGCGTGCATTACCTGATTAACAAATTACAGCCTTTACCTTTCAAGACCCCGGTGATCGTGTCGTTGAATCCGATCAACCAGCCCGCCGCATCGACCGTTCTTGGCCGCTTCACTTATGCCCATCCGGTGTTTGATCGCGCAGCCATCGCAGCGCAACAAGCGCTACCCGCTATTCAGGGCCGGCATCACACCTGGTTTGCCGGTGCCTGGACAGGCTATGGTTTTCACGAAGACGGCCTGAAGTCGGGTCTGGCGGTCGCCGACTCTATTTTGGCGCAAGAGGCGCTCGCGCCCACAGTGCGCGTTGCAGCCTGAAGCCGACTGGCAAAGCGACCATCATCATGCAAACGCGCACACCCGCCATTCAACTCAGCCTTGGCCTCGTTCGCCACAGTCGGCTGCGTCCAGCGGCAAATGCGTTTCGATATGGTGTGTACACCCTGATGCTGCCGCTGCGCACACTCGCCGCAACCCATGACACCGGCCGCAGCCTGTTTAGCGCATTGTGCTCTCATAACCGCTTTAATCTGGTGTCTTTTCACGACTGTGACCACGGCGACGGCAAAACGCCGCTTGTGCCGTGGATCACGTCCCTGTTGCAGGCCGAAGGCATCACCGATGTCGATGGCGAAATTTGGCTTCAGGCTTTTCCGCGCGTGATGGGCTATGTATTCAATCCCGTTTCATTCTGGTTTTGCCACCGAAAAAACGGCGAACTGCGCGCCATCCTGTGCGAAGTGAGCAATACCTTTGGCGAGCGCCATTGCTATTTGCTTGATACGGGTGGGCCTATGCCCTGGGGCGTAGCGCTATCTGCCAGCAAGGTGTTTCATGTGTCCCCTTTTTGCGCGGTAGAAGGCAGTTATCGCTTTCGTTTCATGCGCACGACCCAAACCATCGGTGAGCAACAGGTCGAGCGCATCATTGCGCGCATTGACTACGATGACGCACAAGGTCCGCTGCTGCAAACCAGTATCTCCGGCAAACTCAGCGCACTATCAGACAGACTGTTAGCTTATGCGCTGCTGCGCTATCCGTTCATGACCTTTGGCGTGATTTTTCGCATCCATTGGCAGGCGCTGCGGCTGTTTGCCAAGCGTGTGCCGTTTTTCAGAAAACCTGTTCCGCCATCCAGGCACATAAGCAGATGACCAACGAATTCTCTTCCCCACTCACATTCAAAAATAATCCATCGCACAGCAAGGCAGAGCGGGTGCCACCGCAAGCACGCTTCATACTGCAGCTATTGCAAAAAATAGAGCGCGGCATATTACGGCTAGAGTGTCCTGACGGAAGTGTGCATTTGTTTGGTAACAGTGATGACGACTGCGCCCCCGTCACCCTGTCATTAAAAAATTGGGAGCCGTGTCGTGCGGCGCTCAAATCCGGCGACATCGGCTTTGCTGAAACCTATATCAACGGCGACTGGCAGACCGATAATCTGGCGCGCTTGCTGGCACTCTTTATTCACAACCGTAACGCCGTCGAATCGGCGATCTATGGAAAATGGTGGGGGAACCTGCTCTATCGCTTGCGGCATCTGTTTAACCGGAATTCACGTGCCGGCAGTCGTCGTAATATCCATGCTCACTATGATTTAGGTAATCGTTTTTACCGGCTGTGGCTTGACCCGTCGATGACGTACTCAAGCGCGCTATTTAGCCGGCCTGAGATGTCTTTGCAGGAAGCACAAGGCGCAAAATACCAGCGCATCCTTGATCAGCTTGGGCTCAAGTCCGGTGAGCGTGTGCTGGAAATCGGCTGCGGCTGGGGCGGTTTTGCCGAGATAGCGGCGCAGCAAGGGGTCAACGTCACCGGGTTAACGCTGTCCACCGAGCAGCGCGAATTTGCGTCACAACGCCTGGCGCTGGCCGGCTTGTCCGGGCAGACTACACTGCGCTTACAAGACTACCGCGACTGCGAGGGTCAGTTCGATGCGATTGCGTCGATAGAAATGTTCGAGGCAGTCGGTGAAGCCTATTGGGACAGCTATTTCGCCTGCATTGCCGCACGACTTAAACCTGCTGGTCGCGCCTGTGTGCAAACCATCACGATCGATGACGCACTGTTTGCCCGCTACCGCAAAGGTACGGACTTCATCCAGCAATATATTTTCCCCGGCGGGATGCTGCCGTCGATACCGGTATTTCGCGCACATGCAGCACGTCACGGCTTAAAGGTCGTCGATGAATATGCATTTGGCCGCGACTATGCACGCACGCTCTCGTTGTGGATGGAGGCATTTCTCGGCCGCACGCAAGCCGTGCAGGCCGAAGGTTTTGACACCCGCTTCATCCGTACCTGGGCGTTTTATCTGGCTTATTGCGAAGCCGGCTTCAATGCCCAAAGTATCGACGTGGTGCAGTTCACTCTACAAAAGGCCTGAAATGCAACGACTGTCGGGCTGTTGGGTTGCAATGATGCTGCTGCTGGCAAGTCTGCTGCCGCAATTGACATGGTCCCAAACTCCCGCATCGCCAACCACACCGGTGCATATCAGCGCAGCGCTGTCGGCAGCACAGCTAATCGGCACTGGCAGCTACACCTGGCTGGGACTGAAAATTTATGATGCCCAGCTCTGGGCCGACGGCAAAAATTTTGACCGAGACAGGCCGTCACAAAAACCTTTTGCGCTGGATCTGCGTTATGCCCGCAAGCTGCAGGGTAAAAAAATTGCCGAGGCCAGTATTGATGAAATTAAAAAGCTGGGCATCGGTACACCTGCGCAGCGCGACGTCTGGCTGGCTGCGATGACGGCACTGTTTCCTGACGTCGAGAAGGGGTGGCGTCTGACGGGTATGCATTTACCAGAAGAAGGCGCGCGGTTTTTTTTGAATGGCACGTTGCTGGGTGATATTGCTGACCCGGCATTTAGCACCGCATTTTTTGCTATCTGGCTGGATCCCAAAACCAGCGCGCCCAAACTCAGGCTCGCACTGCTGGACAGGCAGTGAAGATATATTCGTCTAAGTCGCTGCTCGCTTATGGCCTGTTTGGCTTGCCGCTGGCGTTGGTTGCCTTACCGATTTACCTGTTGGTGCCGCAATTTTATGCCGCCGGTCTGGGCCTGTCGCTTGCCACAGTCGGCGGCATTTTACTGGCCACGCGCGTGGCAGATGCGTTTATTGATCCATTTTTAGGATTGTGGATAGACCGCACGAAAACAGGCCGTGGCTATGCAGGCGCTATCTTGTTGTCGCTACCGCTACTGGTGTTGGGCTTTCTGGCGCTGTTTCATCCCCCGACGCTGGAATCGGCCGCGCTGTTATGGTGGTTTGGGGTCAGCCTGCTGCTCGTGTATGTCGGCTTCAGCATGGCGACCATTGCGCATAATAGCTGGGGCGCGGACCTGACCCAACAGCGTGGCGAGCGCGCAAGATTAACTGGCATGCGCGAAGGCTGCGCGCTGGCAGGTGTGGTGATGGCGGCAGCGGTTCCCGCCGTAGCCGGGCTAGGATGGTTGTCCGCCTTGTTTGTCATCAGTTTGACAGGCGCAGCCTTTGTGTTGCTGCGCTGGGCACCGCAGACAACACGGGCCGGCAATACGGCTTTCGCGACAGCCATCGGATCTGCCGCCCTGGTGGCGCTGTCCGCGCCCTTGCATAACCGCGCGTTTCGCTGGCTCATCGCTGTATTTGCCCTCAATGGCATTGCCGCTGCGATTCCGGCCACCTTATTTTTGTTTTTTGCCAGTGACCGCATGCAGCTGGCGAATTATGCGTCGCTGTTTTTGGTACTGTATTTCGTTGCGGCTGCATGCGCTTTACCCGGATGGGTGGCATTGGCTGCGCGCATCGGCGAAGCACAGGCCTGGCTGTTGTCGATGTTTGTGGCCGTAGCTGCCTTCGTCTGGGTGCTGCAACTTGAACCCGGCGCACTGGCTGGCTTTGCGGTGATCTGTGTCATCTCCGGCGCCGCGCTGGGTGCAGACTTAGCGCTACCGCCGGCGCTGCTGGCCGGCGTGATTGGCGCTGGCGGCCATAGCGGGCAACGCGAAGGTGCGTACTTTGGCGCCTGGAGCTGGATGACAAAAATGAATCTGGCGCTGGCCGCGGGCATTGCTCTGCCGCTGCTGGAGTGGCTAGACTATGCGCCCGGCAGCAATAACGCAGCGGGCATTGCCGCACTGGGCATTGCCTACGCCTGGGTGCCTTGTGGCCTGAAATTATTGGCGGCGCTTTTGTTATGGCGCTCGCCCCTAAAGAACCTGTAGCGCTCACTTAAAGCAATCACTAAGGAATGATTATGATGCGTCATTTTTACCGTTCAACACTTCTGGTGCTGGCGTTTTTCGTGGCTGGCTGCGGCACCACCGTGCCGGCTGACTATGCCAGCGAAAAGCCGGCGCTCGATCTGAAAACTTACTTCAATGGTACCGTCGACGCCTGGGGCATGTTTCAGGATCGCTCCGGCAAAGTGGTCAAACGATTTACCGTAGTAATGCGATGTCACTGGGAAGGCGATGTCGGCACGCTGGATGAAGATTTCACCTACTCAGACGGCACCACGCAAAAGCGCATCTGGACCCTGAAAAAAATAGAGGGCAATCGCTACATCGGCACGGCAGACGATGTGATCGGCGAGGCCTATGGCGAAGTGGGCGGCAATGCACTGCGCTGGCAATACGTGCTGGCTTTGCCCGTTGATGGCACCGTGTATCACGTCAATTTTGATGACTGGATGTTCCAGATGGACGAGCGGGTGATGTTGAACCGCGCCGTGATGAGCAAGTTTGGTGTGCGGTTGGGCGAGGTTACCTTATCGTTTACGAAAAGAGCAGATTGATGTTGCAACATTTGCAGGCACCTGTAACAGCCCGTGCCGACATGCGTGCACGACCCGCACTGGGATGGGCCATGAATCCGCGCATTACCAACTGGGCAGGCCAGCGGGTGTGGGTGATTGGTGCCTCTACCGGGATCGGTGCAGAAACAGCGCGCCAGTTGCTGGCACTGGGCGCGCAGGTAGCGCTGTCTGCACGCAATGAACCCGCATTGAAACAGCTCGCACACGGGCATGACCGGGCAATGGTACTGGCCGTCGATATCACGGACCATGCTGCCGTGCTGGCCGCGCGCGACCGCTTGCTGATGGCGTGGCAGCGACTTGATCTGGTGCTGGTGGTGGCGGGTGCCTATAACGAGATGCGCGTCGACAGTTTTGATATGACCGTGGTCAATCAACTGCTTGATCTCAACCTGCGGGGCGTGTTTCATTGCCTGGACGCGGTCTTGCCGGTATTGCTGGCACAAGGCAGCGGCGGCATTGGTATCGTCTCGTCAGTGGCGGGCTATTCGGGGCTGCCCAAAGCTTTAGTTTATGGCCCGACCAAAGCGGCCCTCATTAATCTGTGCGAGTCGCTGTATTTTGATTTGCATCCACACGGACATGCGGTGTACCTGATAAACCCGGGTTTTGTCGAGACACCGGCGACTGCTGGTAATAACTTTGCCATGCCTGGTCTGGTCAGCGCCGCCACGGCGGCCCGTGAAATTATCAGCGGCATGGAAAAGGGGCGGTTTCATATTCACTTTCCGCGACGCTTTACCAACTGGTTGCGCCTGGCGCGTCTGCTACCTTATCGCTGGTATTTTGCGCTGATTCACAAGGTAACGGGGCTATGAGTCACCAAGCCAGCTTGCAGCGAGTCGTGACATTTTTTGAAACTATCGACGCGACGCAGATAGCGCAACTGCCGCGGATTTATAGCGACGCCGTTTTTTTCAAAGATCCGTTCAATGAAGTCCATTGCTGTGCCGACGTCATACACATTTTCGCGCACATGTTTGTGCAGGTCGAAGCGCCCTGTTTTGTAGTGACTACGAGCGTGCTGCAAGGCGATCAGGCTTTTCTGACCTGGGATTTCTTTTTCACCATGAAACGTTTCAGCAAGTCTCGGCAATGTATTCGTGGCGCCAGTCATCTGCGTTTTGCCTCTGATGGGCGGGTAAATTTTCATCGTGACTATTGGGATGCGGCGGAGGAGCTCTATGAAAAATTACCGCTGCTTGGCGCGCTGATGCGTGGCCTGAAGAAGATGGCGCGCGCATAAAGCGCGGCGCGCACCATTAAAAATCAAAGCCCGCTGGATTTTTTGCGACTGGTAGCCGCCGTGCTGCGTGGCGCTGCTTTCTTTTTCGGTTTGCTACCGGCCGCCTGCGGCGAGGGGGGTTTGCTTGCTGGCTTTTTTGCTATCGCTGCAGTCTGATCGACGGCTTGCGTGACGGCCTGACTGAATTGATCCTGCACCAGATTCCACCACGCAGCAGGATTGGCAAATTGCGCCGCCAGGGCAGCTGTATCCGGCAAGATGGGGGCGGCCTCTTTGTCGACAGTCGACTCCTGCGCTGGCGACGGGACGGAAAAGGGAGAAGAAAACGGCGACTCAAAGGCAGGCTTGTCGCGGCCAAAACCCTGAATATTCACCGACTGCGTAAAAGTCTGGCCCATCGATTGCAGCGCATTTAGCGTGGCGCTTTGCACTTCAAGCGCCTGTATGGATCCACGCAGCATATTCATATTGAGCTGTAGCCAAGACTCAACCGCTTTAAGGTCTGTGATTTGTTTATTAATCTCATCCGGCGAGATCGACGGCATGGCCATGCCCGGAATTTTCATCGACCCCCACATATTGCGAACAAATTCCAGTGTGTCTGTCATGGCACCAGCTCCCGGCAAGCCTTTCATGCTTGATGTTGACATCGTTTGTCTCCCACTCTTGTCATGAGAAGCTAGGGTAGCAGATCGCGCCGTGCTGACAAGTCCCCATCGCAAGCACCATGCACACCAGGGACGACAAAACCGTGCTTACAGTCACTTACACCCCGGCATCCCCAAAACAGGGATGATCGCATTACACTAGCGACATGTCTGACCGCCTCCCTATGCTGCTATCTGGCGCACCTTCCCGCTGGTTCGGGCTCTGTGTGCTGCTCTTGTCGCTGCTGGCGCATTGGATCACGCTGGAATGGGCACAAGGCAACCTGTCGTTGCCTGGCATCAGCAGCATGGCGGCCAAACCTGAACAGGTGCTGGATATCGTCTTGCAAACCGCAGCCCTGCCGGATCGGCTGAAGCCACCACCCTCGGCACGGCAAGCCGTCGTGCCCACAAAGCCGGCAGGCGCAGCAGATAAAGCCAAAGCCGTCGCGCCCCCACCCACAGCGGCACCGGCGAGCGATACAAGCGGCGTTGACACGGCCTCCGTGGCCAATGATCCAGCCTCCGTGGCCAGTGATCCGGCCCCCCTGGCCAGTGATCTGGCCTCGCTTGCGCCTGTACAAGAATCTCGACAACAGTCTGTACCCGAAGCGCCCTCTGCGCCCACTGACTCTGAACTCGTGCAAGGCTTACCACCCCTGTTTGAGCGTGCAGTCACGCCGCCATCAGCCGATCTTTCGTACACGGTGCGCGCGCAACGCAGCGGCAGCACGACAGAGGGCAACGGTAAAATTTTCTGGCGTGCAGGTCAAAGCCATTACTCCATTACAGGTGAGGCCGGGATCTTATTTTTTACACTACTGCGTTACCAGAGCACCGGCAGCCTCAGCCAGCAAGGTATCGCACCGGAACTTTATACAGAAAAGCGCTTTCGCAAGCCGGCAACCAATACGCATTTTCACCGTGAACGCCAGGTCATCAGCTTTTCTGCGTCGGCTGCCACCTATCCGCGCAAGGGCGATGAGCAAGACCGGGCCAGCGTGATCTGGCAACTGGCTTCCCTTGGCCGTGGTGATGGCGCAAAACTCGTACCGGGCCTGACATTTGAACTCCCCATTGCCGGTTCGCGGTCTGTCAGTAGCTGGCGTATTTATGTGAATGGAAAACAGACAATCCATGTCGGTGGCAGCAGCACCGAGGCCTGGCACCTCTCCCTGCTACCGGCCGAGCACAGCTATGAGCAACAGCTAGAACTCTGGCTGGCACCGCAAAAGGAGTGGTACCCGGTGAAGCTTCTTTACACTGATGTAAAAGGCGGCCATCTTGAAATGCTGCTTTCGAAAATTGAAACCAGCAACGTCAGCAATACCGAAGACGCCGATAAAAAGAACACCTTTTCAAGCGACTAGAAACTATGCACCCATTCAACGCGCCCCGCATGTTCAGACAATTTTTTTTCGCCGCTGCCGTATGTACCGGCTTGCTGCAACCGCTTGCCGCCCAAGAAAAATTAGTCATCAGCCTGCCGCCATCGGCTGACATTAACTATGACCTAAAAGCACAAATCAACGGCCTGCCGTTAAGTGGTACCGCGCTCATTCAGTGGCATGGTGATCACAATAAATATCGCTTGCTGTATGAAACCCGCACCGCCCTGACCGGCAGCCTGATGCTGGAAGTAAGCGAAGGGTCAGTAGATGCGTATGGCATTGCGCCGGACATTTTTTCCTCCAAACGCTTTCGCCGGGATCAGGAGACCGTCAATTTTGACCGCCAGACCAGGCAGATCAATTTTCCCGGCAATGCGCCCACCCACGTATTGCAGGCTGGGGAACAAGACCGCATCAGTGTGCTGTGGCAGCTACTGACCATAGCGCGAGCGGCGCCAGAACGATTAGCTCCAGGCGCAGTCTGGGAATTTAATGTGGTGGGGCCGCGTCACAGCGAATCGTGGGTTTTTGAGGTCAGGGAAACCAAGCGACTTCGCACCGCATTGGGGGCGCTTGATGTGCTGCATGTGACGCGCACTGCGCCTAAAAACGCCAAGACACCCCAAATGAATGTCTGGTTTGCGCCCTCGCTGGACTGGCTTCCTGTGCGCATACGCTTATCTGAGGCGGACGGTGATTTTATTGAGCAAACCATTGAAAAGCTGACCAGGAAATGACGACTGCCGAGGCCGACTGCGCAGCGCTGGTGCTGTTTTCAGGCGGGCAGGATTCGACAACCTGTCTTGCCTGGGCCCTGGATCGTTATGCAAAAGTGGAGACGATTGGCTTTGACTATGGCCAGCGCCACGCCATCGAGCTCGCTGTGCGGCCACAGCTACGCGACCAGCTACAGGCCATGCATCCCCATTGGCAAGGCAAGCTGGGGCAGGATCATCTCGTTGACTTGTCGTTGCTGGGTAAGCTCTCAGATACGGCATTGACGCGCGAGACAGAAATTACGATGCAGGCAAACGGTCTGCCCAATACGTTCGTACCTGGCCGCAATCTGCTGTTTCTGACTGTGGCAGCCGCACTGGCCTACCGGCGTGGCATGACGGTGCTGGTGGGCGGCATGTGCGAGACGGATTTTTCAGGTTACCCCGACTGTCGCGACGAGACGATACGCGCGCTGGAAAAAACCATTAATCTGGGTATGGCAAGCGCCATGTCCATACAAACGCCACTGATGTGGCTGGACAAGGCACAGACCTGGTTAATGGCCGAGGACCTCGGCGGGTCAGCATTAGTCGAACTCATACGCACAGACACCCACACGTGCTATCTGGGCCAGCGCGGCGCCTTACATGACTGGGGCTACGGTTGTGGCACCTGTCCGTCATGTGCGCTGCGCGCGCGCGGCTACCAAGCCTATACAAGACCGATTGTGTCTGCCAGATCGAAGCTGCCCTAGCGCGCCTCTACCAGCCCTTCTTCAGGCCGCATGCCGGCCTTGTCTGACCGCTTCATTGACCACCGGCTGCAAGGCAGCGATCAGGGCTGCTTCTTTTTCTCGGGCTGCATGCAAATGGCGCTCTTTCACATGACCGTAGCCGCGTATGTCTTCCGGCACACTGGCCACCGCCACGACTTGCGACAGGTTCTCTGCCGTTAAGCCGGGGAGCAGCGCCGTGATGGTCTGCTTATAGGTGGCGATTAATTTGCGCTCGCCCTGGCGCTCCTCCGTATATCCAAATGGGTCAAGGACGGTGCCGCGTAAGAAGCGCATCTTTGCCAGGACGGGAAAAACGAAACCCAGCCAGCTGCCAAATTCACGTTTCATCAAATGCCCTTTCGCATCGCGGCGCGACAAGAGTGGTGGTGCGAGATGATATTTCACGGTGAAGTTACCTTCAAACAGCTTATTTATCTTGGCCTTGAATGCAGGATCGCTATGCAAGCGGGCCACTTCGTATTCATCTTTGTAGGCCATGAGTTTAAACAGGTAGCGGGCAACCGCTTCCGTCAGCCGCAACGGTGCGGCGCCGGCGATGGCGCTCTCGGCACGACGTACCTGGTCCACGAAGTCTTGATAGCTTTTTGCGTAGGCTGCATGTTGATAGTCATTCAAAAATGCGATACGGCGCGCAAGGATTTCTTCGAGTTTGGGTGCGCGCTTAAATGCAATCACCTGCGCTGGCTCTGCGGCCTTGAGTTCTTTTTCAACCGTGGCAAGGTCATGCGCGGCCAATCTGCCCCATGCAAAGGATTGCTGATTAAATCCGACGGAGACGCCATTTAAGGCAATGGACTGCAAAATCGCCGCTTCCGATAAAGGCACCCAGCCATGTTGCCATGCGTAGCCCAGCATGAACATATTGGTCGCGATGGCGTCACCCATCAGGGCGGTGGCGATCTTGCCGGCATCAATGGCAGCGACGGCGTCACTGCCACAGGCGACGCGAATTTTTTCTTCGGCTCCTGCATCCGGATACACCCAGTCCGGGTTTTTTACAAAAGCAGCCGTGGGCGCCAGACTGGAATTAATCGCTGCATGCGTGCGGCCTACGCCCATGCGTGAGAGCGCATCGCGACCGGCGGACACGATCACGTCGCAACCAATGACGAGATCCGCGGCGCCGGTTCCGACACGGGTAGCGTGCAAATGCTCCGCTGATTGCGCCAGGCGCACATGCGAGGTAACTGGTCCGCCTTTTTGTGCCAGCCCGCTCATGTCCAGCACGGAACAGGCATGACCTTCCACATGCGCGGCCATCGCCAGTATCTGCCCAACGGTGACAACACCGGTGCCGCCAATGCCTGTGACCAGCACGCCATAGGGCTGCGCCAAACCCGGCAACACGGGAAGCGGCAGACTCGCTGCGTGCACCAGTGCCGACACACTGGCGCCATGGGCATCGGTGAGGGCAGCTTTTTTGGGCTTTTTCAATTGCCCGCCTTCGACAGTCACAAAGCTCGGACAAAAACCGGTGACACAAGAAAAATCTTTGTTGCAGCTGGATTGATTGATCTGGCGCTTGCGGCCAAATTCAGTTTCCAGAGGCTCGACTGACAAGCAATTGGATTGCACACTGCAGTCGCCACAGCCTTCGCACACGGCGTCATTAATGACGGTGCGCTTGGCCGGGTCCGGGTAGGCGTTGCGCTTGCGGCGACGACGTTTTTCGGATGCGCAGGTCTGGTCATAAATCATGGCCGAGATGCCAGGAGCTTCACGCAGTTCGCGTTGTACCACGTCCAGCTCGCTGCGATGACGAATGGTGACGCCGGGTGCCCAGTCTGTGCCTGACGCATATTTTTCCGGCTCGTCTGTGACGACCACAATAGGGTGCACCCCTTCAGCGGCGATCTGGCGCGAGATGATAGCCGGGTCCAGTGGGCCATCATGCGTCTGTCCGCCTGTCATGGCAACAGCGTCGTTAAACAAAATTTTGTAGGTCATGTTGACCTTGGAGGCCACCGCTGCGCGTATGGCCAACAGGCCGCTATGGTAGTAGGTGCCGTCACCGATATTGGCAAACACATGCTGCTCGGTTGTGAAAGGCGCATGACCAATCCAGGTCGTGCCTTCGGCACCCATGTGCGTAAAGGTCGACGTCTCACGATCCATCCACAGCGCCATGTAGTGACAGCCGATGCCTGCCAGAGCGCGGCTGCCTTCTGGCACGCGGGTCGAGGTGTTATGTGGGCAACCAGAACAAAAATGCGGAATGCGGTCTGTCTGCGGATCAGGACGGGCACTCACCTGCAATACGGCCTCCCGCGCTTCAAGATGAGCAAACCGTTCTTGCACGCGTCGCCCGATCGGGTGGTCACCAAAGTATTTAGCAATGCGCGCGGCAATGGCGCGGGCGATTTGCGCCGGATTCAACTCGTAGGTTCCCGGCAGCAGCCAGTCACCGTGGCCGGCACCGCCCGTGTTGCTCCATTCGCCGGTGTCGTCAAATTTACCGACTACACGGGGACGCACATCATCGCGCCAGTTATAGAGTTCTTCTTTAAGCTGGTATTCGAGCAACTGCCGTTTTTCTTCTACCACCAGAATTTCTTCGAGGCCCTGGGCGAAGGCGCGCACTCCCTCGGCTTCGAGCGGCCAGGTCATGCCCACTTTATAGAGACGCAGCCCAATGTCGCGCGCCACGTTTTCATCAATGCCCAGGTCTTCCAGCGCCTGACGCGTATCGAGATAAGATTTGCCAGCGGTGAGAATGCCAAAACGCGCTGCCGGACTGTCCCAGATCATGCGGTTGAGTTTGTTGGCGCGCGCGTAGGCAAGCGCTGCATACCATTTGTGATTGACCAGCCTTGCTTCCTGCTCAAGGATGCCATCAGGCCAGCGAATGTTCAGGCCACCCGGGGGCAGCGTAAAGTCTTCCGGCAACATGATGTGCACGCGGTCAGGGTCGATATCAACTGTCGCCCCAGATTCGACGACATCGGTCACGCATTTCATGGCGACCCACAACCCGGTATAACGGCTCATGGCCCAGCCGTGCAAACCGTAGTCGAGATACTCCTGAACTGATGACGGATACAGCACCGGTATGCCGCAGGCTTTTAAAATATGTTCGCTCTGATGCGCATTGGTAGAAGACTTAGCGGCATGGTCGTCACCAGCCAGGACGAGCACACCGCCATGTGCGGCGGACCCTGCGCCGTTGGCGTGTTTAAACACATCACCAGAACGGTCAACCCCCGGGCCTTTGCCGTACCAGAGCGAAAACACGCCGTCATATTGCGCGTTCGGAAAAAGATTGATTTGCTGCGTGCCCCAGATGCTGGTGGCGGCCAGATCTTCGTTGACGCCGGGCTGGAATTTCACATGATGGGCATCAAGATATTTTTTAGCCTTGACGGCGGTCTGGTCGACGCTGCCAAGCGGTGAACCCCGATAGCCACTGATGAAGCCCGCTGTGTTCAAGCCCGCAGCCAGGTCGCGCTGTCGCTGCATCATCGGCAGTCGAATCAGCGCCTGGGTACCTGTCATAAAAACCCGACCGCGCTCCAGGGTGTATTTGTCGTCCAGAGAAATTGAGCCGGGCTCAAAGGCGGTTTGTTTGTCTATCGGTGCATTCATGGCTGTCCCCAGTCTTATGTGCGTTTATAAACGTAGTATAGGCAGAGAGTAAGGTATCGTAAAATCACAAATATGCAAGCACCTTATCTGAAAAACACATACCTTACACCGGCCCTCAACGATGCCCGTCAATAATGTCACGCTGCGTCAATTACGCTACTTTGTGTCGGCCGCCCGAAGTAGTCAGTTTTCGATGGCAGCGACCAATGAGAGTGTGTCGCAGTCGGCTATTACCAATGCGGTGCTGGCGCTGGAAAAAGAGCTGGGAGTCCGCTTGTTTGAACGGCTGGCGCAAGGCGTGGCGCTCACTGCGGACGGGCAGGATTTTTTTCACCATGCCTGTCACATTCTCGAATCGGTGCGGGACGCCACGCACAAGCCCCGACGCTCCAGTAAGCTGCACGGCACGGTGCGCCTGGCCGCCTCTTATACGGTGCTGGGTTATTTTTTACCGGATTTGCTGGCGCGCTTTCGAGCCAGCTACCCTGATGTGGAAATCGATTTGCGCGACATGGACAGAGCGAGTATTGAGCAGGCTGTGCTGGCGGGAGAGGTGGACCTGGGGGTCGCCATTCTTTCCAATATTGCCAGGCCAGAGCGCTTTGGTCATGCAGTACTGGTGCGCTCGCGTCGGCAACTATGGGTGGCACCAGGCCATCCACTGGCGCAACTGGCGTCACCCTCGCTAAAGGATATTGCCCAGCATCCGTACATTATGGTGACGGCTGATGAGGCCGAGCGTTCGACGCTTGCTTACTGGAAGTCGCGCCGCATCCAGCCCAAAGTGGTATTTCGGACCCTGTCGATTGAAGCGGTGCGAGGCTTGGTGGCACACGGGTTTGGTGTGACGGCATTGTCAGACATGGTATTTCGGCCATGGTCTCTGGAAGGCAAGCGCATTGAGGCGAGGCCTATTCTCGATGTGGTGCCACCGATGCAAGTGGGGGTACTTTGGCATCCGGGCGACAAGATGAGCGACTCGGCCGAAGCGATGCAACAATTTTTGCTACACGCCTATGGTAACTAAGGGCCATTGCGCTGCCCGCTGCCCCCTCTTGCAAAAGCAACTGTAACAACAAGTAAATCCACACCATCCGTTGTTGTAGCGACACGATGATTCGCATGGTCAGTGTCGTTTATTCAGCGATTACCATCTTGGAAAGGATAAGCATGAAAAAGCACACACTATGGGCCATTGTTCTCACGGGTCTGTTCACAGGTCAGGCTGCCTTGGCGAATCACCACGAGTCGGGCGCTGAGGGTGGCCACAAAGCGGACATGCATGGCGGTGGCGTCCCACACATGTTTGGAAAATTTGACAAAAATAATGATGGTCGCATCAGTCGTGACGAAGTACGTGATGGTGCCGATAAAATGTTTACGGAAATAGACACGAATAAAGACGGCTTTGTCAGCAAAGATGAAATGCGAGCACATCACGCGAGCATGATGCGCGAGCCCTGGAAGGCTGCTGACACGGACGGTGACGGCGCCCTTAGCCGGGCCGAAGTCGAGGCAGGCAAGATGATGATGATGGCGCGCGATTTTGACAAGCTCGACAAGAATAAGGACGGCAAGCTGACGCCAGATGAAATCAAAGCCGGCATGCAAGCGCGTATGCCGCGCAAGAGCCAGACAGATTAAGCAACACCATTCCCCTCCGCTCTGGAGCCGCGACGCGGTTCTGTGGGCTTTAGCAACGCGCGTTTCTTTTGCGCGGTTCACGGATCCGATCTCCCCGTCGGATCCGTTTTTTTATTCAGCCGGATTCGGTCGCGGTAGCGCGGCGAGTGCTTCTGATCGGGCTCTGTGAATGGCTTCAGGTATGCGCTCGGCATGACGATCAGCATATTGCGCAGTAACAGCCGCTGCAATCACGCCTGCTGGTACAGCCTGTGCTGCGCCAAGTGCTGAGATCAGCCACGGGGCTTGAGAAAAGGCGCGTTCAGTCGCACCCTCACGACCCAGAAAATCACACTCGGCGGCTTTCAACAGTTCAAGAAAGCGCTGGGGCTTGCGAAAGGCGTCGCAGCGCTCGAATAATTTAACGATGGTGTCAGCACGCAGGCTGAGCGCCCGGCTGATGTTGCCATGCTCGCGCGCCGTCATGACGGCAAGATCCCGTATTTCATTGGGCAATTTCAATCGTGCGCTAAGGGCGTCCACTAATTTTACGCTGCGCGCTTCATGCGCGATATGGCGTGGCCATTG
>Ga0105050_10005557_pt1 | contig 16098 bp, 18 predicted proteins | sample FRY01_FD_78088 | JGI IMG/M metagenome (GOLD analysis project Ga0105050, IMG submission 78088) | Freshwater microbial communities from Lake Fryxell liftoff mats and glacier meltwater in Antarctica - FRY-01 | ecosystem: Environmental > Aquatic > Freshwater > Ice > Glacier meltwater ... | reverse complement strand
CTTTTGGCAGGGTCCACCCCGTCCAAAAGTGGACTCTTGGTCTCATTGATTGCTTTCAAATATTCCGACAAGGGGGTGCTCATTTGAATGAACATTCCATCATTAGTTGAACCATACACGCAGCCAGATTGATCTCCATGTCGGCGGCGAAGGCTGCCTTGTATTGGTACTCTGCAAGGATGAGGATCGCCTGTGGGATTGAACCTACCTCCATACTCTCGTACAACCCATCGTAGACTGCACGAAAGAGTCTGGTAGGATCATTATCAAGATTGTCCACAACCCACCGGCGAACCCCACTGAAATCCTTGTCTTTCATGTATTTCACCAACTCACGAACCTGAACATCTGCGACAAAATTAAGAATACCGACATCAATCTTGCCGCAGGAAGAATACCGCTGGAGTTCGTTTATGGTTCTGCGGAAGTCAGGGAAATACTTACCAACCAATTGTGCGACGACCTTTTGATCATATTCGACTCCTTCTGTTACCAATATCTCTTCGATTCTTTTCAGGAATCTGGTGGCAATCTTTGGTCGTTCCTTGGTTGGAATTTTGAAGTCTATGCAGGTGCATCGGGAGTGTAGTGGTTCGATCACTCTATTTTTGAAATTGCAGGTCAGAATGAATCGGCAGTTTCCTGCAAACTCCTCAATGAAACCACGCAGTGCTGGCTGTGTTGATTGTGCGTTAGAGTAATCAAACTCGTCGAGGATGACTACCTTCTTTACGCCATCGGTCAATGATATAGATGATGCAAACTGGCGTATCTTGGTCCGCAATGTGTCAATGTTACCATCCTCGGAGCAATTCACCATAATCCAATCGCTGCCTATGTCGTTGCAGAGTGCCTTTGCGATAGAAGTCTTGCCGCAACCTGCCCCACCAGACAACAACAAATTCTGTGGTTCTTTTTGTTCCACCATTCTGGTGAACATATCCTGCATATCTTGCGGGAGAATGCAATCACTCACGGTCTGTGGGCGATACTTCTCCACCCACAGACCGATCATATTTTCATTAATTTTCAATTCATGCCTCGTATGTAGAATCAGCGTTCAATGCAACCCAATATTCCAGAGCTTCGTTCTTGTTAGAGAACCTGCTAACAACCTTTTCCGAAATATCAACACGATAGTCACCGGGAAGAATCTTGAGATTCTCCACATCAAAAATAAATTGGAAGTCGGCGAATCCTGTGGTGTATGGACCAACTTGGATGGAATACACGTTAGAAGTCACATCGTTCTTGTCGATGGCAACAATCTCCAAATTCTTTTTGTCATCAGTTGGTCGAACACAAAGGTTCTGAACTTGAAGAACAGATGCTGCCTTCATAATTTCTGCAAAATCCTTTGCCGACAAATCGAAGGAAACAACTGACTTGGGCATAGTGATTTTCTTACTTGTCGAAGACACCAACTTTGAATCGCAATAGAAATAACGAAGACTGGACTTACCACTTTTGATTGTGATGTAATTGTCGTCAAAAACAAAATCCGGGTCTTTGAAAAGACTGGCAGTCGCAAGAAACTTGTTCAGATCCCAAATGGAAAACTGTTTGGGAAATGTCTCGTCTACCTTTGCTTCTGCCATAATCGTCTTGGTTGTACTCAGGGTGCAAATTTCATTGCCCTCTAGTACTAGTATCCCTGCATTGATGGTTGCGAAATTCTTGAGTATATCAAGAGTCCTCTTTGAAATTTTCACGGAATTAGTCTTGGTCTTTGTTGTCGTCGTTGTCATAATGATCATGCCTTTCTTTTTGTTTTGAATTGATATCCGAACTAATGTTGTTCATGTTCTGTTTGTCTTGATTTCGTCTGCCTCGTCTTTTCTTACTCGCAAACGATTTTCTGGCCTTGTTTGCCGACCGATCCCAATCATCCCGCTTATTGGTTTCCCCCATCAGAAATCCCCAATATCCGACATAAGATTTTTCATACCCTTTGAAATCATATAACCTAGTATTTTTGATCTGTTTTGTGAAGGTGCATTGGACCACTGTTCCAAGATGCGATCTTGATATTGTTGTGGAATACAGAGATGCGAGATGAGAGTTTCATTTCTGTTCCATTTTTCTGCAAGAGACTCTGGAACTTTTCCTGTTTTGACCCATACTGATTCAATCTCTGATAATTTTTTCTTTGTGACAGGCACCTGTCTTTTGTCTTCCACTATAAAGCAATCATCATCAGAAAATATATTAGGAACACCATCGGATGAATCACCTCTTATTATATGTTCAAAGAGGCAAGATTTCGCATTTGAAATATCAATAAACTTTTTTTGTAACGGGGAGTATTGTTTTACTCCATCATATATTTGAAGTTGCCCAAAATCCTTGTCACCACTAATAATAAGTATTGGTTCTGAATCGTGATAAGTTTTTGTCAACACGAATATTACATCATCCGCCTCACAACCCGGAACAGAAATAGACTTATATGGGAAGAATTCAGAAACTTCGGAACGGATTTCACCCATTATTTCATAAAACCTATTCCACATATCAGGGTTTTCTTTTTTGATGGTGCGACGAGCAGACTTGTACAACGGAAAGAACTGACGGCGCCACGGAATATCCAATCCTCTTCCTTCCTCACACAACACCAATTCACCATACTCTCTGGAGAACTTCTTTTTGATGTGGCGATAGGAGTTCAATACTAGGTGTCTCACCAAGTTTTCATTGGTTATGTCGAAACTCCTTTGTGAAAAAATGGCGGAATATATGATTTGAGAGTTGTCTACTAGAATCATGATTGCACCTGTACAAGCAGGCAGTGCTTGTTGATACGACCAGTAGGAGGGGCAGATTTCGTTTTCAAAGATTCAAGGATTTTTTTGGTTGCAGAGAAAGTTCTCTTGACCAAAAATTCTTTTGGTTTTCTCACAGTTTTTGTTGAACTGCGGTCTGTCCCCCAACCGACAATAGTAGACCCCTTAACCAGAAGACCACTATTCGCATCAGATGCAATAAAAATAGTCGCTTTGTTGTTTATCGTATTAAACATAATAAGTCCTTGAGCACCAATTATACTACGAGGATCTACCGAAGTCAAGTTATATTCTTCATTTTTGATAGAAAATTTCAATCGTTTGACGGCAATCTCTGGGTTTATTTTTCTTGGCTTCCTGGGTTTCTTTTGAGAATTAATTGATTCTTTTTTAGAACCCAACCCCTGCAACACAGTCTTTAATATTACAACCAATCTCTTTATTGATTTGTCTTTCAAAAATGAATATGCTTCCCGTAATTCGGGGTCACTATTATCACCAGCCGCAACCATTTCTTGAAGAAGTCCTTCTATCCTGTTCTGAATAAAAGGAATACTAATTCTATTCATTGGGGTCTTGGCGATCCAAGGACTCATTGTGTCCACACACCTGCCCTGTTGACAGTTCGTCATTAGGTCATCCATATTAGATTCAAACTCCATAGCAACAGAATCTGCCTTTGCTTGTAAATGCTCCTGGATTTTTGGTGAGTCTTTTACCTCTCGTCTTGATCTGCATCTGGTAATCAGCTGATCCATATCAGACCGAATAGTTGCCAATTGTTCCTTTGTGAACGGAAATCCTCTAAAGAACATTCTACAATACGGCGCAGCCGCCAACAATTCAGATTTTGTTGCTCTTCCCAAGAGTGAAACTTCTTCGACTCTTTGTTCGGATCTCAACCAACTCTCTGTCCATTTTTTGGCACTACTATGGTTTACTGACTGTCTGTACCAATACTCGGCACGAGCAAACGAGGTATCACACAATTCCTTTGTCGTTAGAATGCTCATATCAAAAATGGGCTCGTCGCCACCGTTCAATGTTCTGTTTACTTTTTCTTTTGAAAATTTTCTATTACTCATGGTGTGCTCAATACGCTAAAATTATTGACTTTCTTGTAGATAAGTATGTTTGGGAATTTGTCTAACATTTGATCTGATTTGTGACTGATGACAAAAACATTATTATTTTTACTCATGTTCTGAAGAATCTTTACCACTTCTTCCGTACCGACTGCATCCAACGAGGAGTCAAAAACCTCATCCAATATGAGTAGATTCGTGTTTGCCGAATTTTTTAATTTAGCAATATCTCTCCATGCAAGGAGCAGACTCAAATCTATCCTCAATTTCTCTCCCTCACTGAAATTTTCATATGAAAAATCATCATGATGTCTGCTTTTTATGATCTCCACGAAATCTTCATTTATACTAAAGTGTACAAAGAAATCCATAGAAGTCAAGTACTTATTTACTATTTTATTCAGGGCGGGTATATATTTCCTTATGATTTTCCTCTTTATACCACTATCCTTTAGAAGAACCCCCACTAATTCCATAATATGGACATTTTCGACCATTTCTTTCCTATTGGTCTCTCCAGAGATAAAATCAGATTCAAGAACAATCTTGCTGTCCTTTTCTGACTGCACACCACTCTTTTCTGCCTTTGTGCTTTCTTCTAAATCACATAATTGTTGTATGTATTTTTTACAACTCTCTATTTTAGAGTCCAACCTACCAACATCCCTCTCTAGTTTATGCACCGTTTCTACTTCTGCCTTTTGAATAGTGATGGTTGTTTGTCGTTCTTCGACCATTGCTGTTATTTTCGTTATTGCCTCTTGGATCTCTGTGATTCTTTTTAGTTTGGTACTCAATTTAGAAACCCTAAAATCTTCTTGAATTTCTTGACTGCAAACAGGGCATTCGGTATTTTGGTTGTAAAATAATACCTCTTCGTTTGTCTTTTTCAAACTAGACTGCAACTGTCGAGAAACCAAATTCATTTTCTGTAAAGACTGCAAATCATTTTCCATACTCACCACACCATTCGTCTTTATATCAGCAAGAATATAATCTCGTTCACCATACAATCCATCCAGCACAGACCGTTCGGCAGATTTCTGCGACCGATATGAATCAATTTGTGTATCGGATCGCTGTTCAATTTTGCCTATAATGTCAGTTTTGTGCTCTATCTTTAGTCGAATAGTTTGTAGTTCTCTTTCATTTGCCTTTAGTTCGTCCTTTGCTGTGATGATCTTGTTCTTTAGTATATCGTTCATTTTGGAGAATATACCTATATCCAATAGATTTTCTACTATACTCCTACGATCCGCAGCGGACAATCGCATAAAGGGTATATATCCCGTAGACCCCAGTATAACAACCTGGCAAAATGTCTTGAAATTCATCTTCAGGACTTGGTTTTCTAGTATATGTTGGTAATCCTTTACATTCGCGGTTTGCTCTACCATAACCCCATTCTTTTCTACAGTGAATAATTTGGGGGCAAGACCACGACAAATTTTATAAGAAACACCATTGACGGTCAGTTCGATCTCGACAACACAATCTTTTTTGTTTATGGAATTCACTATTTGTGGTATGTTTATTCCTCTGTAGGATTTTCCATACAACACAAAGGTTAGTGCATCCAACATTGTGGTTTTACCTGCACCATTGTCTCCACATACTAAAGTTGTAGAAGCAGAGTCTAATTGCACCTCGGTAAAGTTATTACCGGTACTCAATAAATTTTTCCATCTCAATTTACTAAAAAAAATCATATTTCTCTGTCAATTTTCTTGGGAGTTTTGTGTTTCGGTATACAATTCTCGTAAAAATGTCTTGAGTCTTCCTATGTCCACATTCTGCAAACCTTCGATCTCTCTATTGATAATGGTGAATGTGTCCTCCTTTAGATCCACTGCTTCGTCCTCTTGGATATCTGGTGTGAGATCTTCTACGATTATTACATTATGTGGATTCATAGAATACAAAGACTCTATAAATCGTTCAAACAAATATGGTTTTGTTTTTGCATGAACTATAACACGAACAAATTTACCACGGATCAATTTTTCAGGGGCAAGTATGGGGTTGGTTGACTCTGATTCTGTGTCGTCATATTCTATTTGGGAATATATGGTGTATGGATTTGCGACGAACTCCAAGTCACCAGTGTCTGTATCCAACACATGAAACCCTCTAGTCTCCCCAAAATCATTCATGGTTATTTGATAAGGGCATCCCAAATAGTGAATATTGCCTTTGGAATGTCGGCAATGGAAATGCCCAGAATATACTGCATAGAACTTATTGAATAGGTCACTATTCATGCCACCCTCGAATGGTAGGTTTTTCAACACATTGTACCCATTCAATTCTAAATGCCCACAGAGTATATCACTCTTTGCGGTCTTTATGAACTTCAACGATTGGGCTTCGTTCTCTTGGTTGATCCAAGGCAGCAAAGCAATTGGTCTACCATCGAATACCTGAACACATGGTTCATTGTGTACTATGAACTGTCCAGAAAACAATTCTTGTAGTGAGTTCACCTGACTCGTATTTTTATAGAATATGTCATGGTTTCCTAATATGCAATGCATTTCTGCACCACTAGCCTGGAGTGGTTTTATGAACCGTTCCCTCACCGCATTCAGGGTTGCATAATTGACAAATTTTCTACGATCCATAAAATCACCCAAATGCAGTATGGATGCAGGACGATGCAATTCTACCCAAGGAAAAAACACCTTGTCGAAGAACTGCATGAAATGATCCAAGTATATGGGCGAATCATTCCTTGCACCAAAATGCGTATCACAAATAATCGGTAACTTCATTTTTTCTTTTTAGAGATTTTTATTTTTTTCTTTGGGGTTTCTTTGTCACCAGTTTTTGAATTTTCAAAGTTCTTTATATCTGTTTCTGATATGATCGCGGGTTTTGTCATACCATCACCCAAATAATTCTGTCTGTACCACCGTTTCGTATGCGAGTCTTCGTCAGAATTTTCTATCAGTTTTAATTTAATAAATACTTGCTTCTTCTCTTTTGATATCCTTCTGAGGAATGCATAATATATTATTTGTGTAAAATATGAAAATGGGTTGCTTGATTTGTCTGGATTAAAATTATATGCATACAACACACAATTTTCTATACCATCAGAAATCATCTCGTCCCTGTAGTGGTAGTTCATAAAATTTGGTTTTCTTGAAAGTCCTTCGGCAATACTCATAAAACAAGTACCGATATATTCGGTCACTGGCGGGTGTTTTGTGCCAGCGGCATTGGCAGCATTAACCCCATCCTTCCATATTTTCATCTCTTGGAAGAATAACTTGTTGTCGATATAATGTTCTTTTTGTTTTTTACTCATAATTTTCTTTCACCGAAAGTATACCACACATAACGAACTTGTCAAGCATTATTCTTTGGGTTCTACAGGACCTGTCGGACCATCATTCATATAATCTTTCAAAAATGGAGACCAGTCGACAGGAGAATTTCCAAATGTTGGTTTCTTAGTTTGGTCTGGTGTTGGTTCTTTCCACGGAGCCTTTGAAATCTTTTTGGCCGGTGGTGCCTTCTTCTTCTTTTGTTTTGGTATGGGGTTGCCAAATGGAATGACAGGACCACCAAACAAATCTGATGCGCATTGTTGTAGATACTCAAACACCCCCGTCTCGACCCACTCTTCCATTATTTCTTGTGGGATCATGATCGTGAAGGACACCCCTTGTTTTTTCTGAAATGGGTTGGGAATCATGTTACCTGGCGGAGAATTCATTTCTTCAAAAGATGGCAACCCCATTGACTTCATCAAATCATCCATACCAGCCAACTCCTCTTTGGTGAATGAACTCACATCAGAATGAGGAGGTTTGGGAGTAGTGTTTGGTTTTCCACGAGCAGGGACAATAGTCTTGCTACCCAAATTAGTGGCGTTTTGCTTATCCTGAGATTCTTTTTGTAATTCGTATAATTTCGCTAAATCTATTTCGGGGGTTAGCTCTGCAATAATAAAATTCTTTGGTATGGTTATCTTTATCTCTATACTTTCCAACCAATTCGTGAAGCAAATCGACTGCCTCTTGATTCCATTAAATGGGTTTATGTCAACATCTTTAATGATCAACATTGGTCGTTCCAATACAACACCCGTGCGCGTCTTTGAAATTACCTTTGCGATAACTTCTTCTCCACTGCGCAATTTCAAAACTCGAACTTGTGACTTCTTTGGTATCATATCTTGTCTCCTATATCTATGTTAATGGTTTTGTAAACGAACCCCTCACCATCATAAAGTTTCATTCTTTCTTTCATATGGCGTAATGTATGATTCGTCCAACTCTTATATGACAAATCATCACCGATATCATACAATCGGGCAATTGTTTTATTTTCTGATACTCTCAATTGTCTTCCAATACTTTGCAATACTCGTATTCGGGACTTTGCTGGTGATGCAAAAACAATATTATGAAGTCTTCGTATAGAGATTCCAGTACTAAATGTGCCATATGATGCAATGATGATTGCGTTGTCCTGCGTTTCCACGATCTTTCTTATCTCTTCTCTTTCGACTGCTTCTGTTGCTCCATAAACAAAGAACACCTTTCGCGAGGAATCCACAGCATCAGTAACCATTTTATGAAGACCCTGACCATGCCCTTCTACGAATTGAAACAGAACTAGAGTGTTTCCCTTTAATTTTTCACACAACCCAGTTATGAATTGGTTTCTATGTTTTGATCCGATCAGCCATTTTATTTCGTCTTGATATTTTGCACGCTTCATCAATTCTCGATCTACTGGTGGATGCTTCAGCACCAGACAATCAATAGTCAGATCACTCAATATTTTCTTTTCCATGAGGTCTTTTGTCTTTGTTACTTCAAAGACTCTACCAAACAGACCCTCTAATACCAATCTGTGTGTTTGCGTCCCGTCCAATGTTCCTGTTGTTCCTATACGATATGGACACTTCTTTAGTTTGGTCATAATAGAAGTGAGGGATTTGGCAGAAAATAAATGACAATTAGATACATTGATTCCTTCTGCAAAATAATTGTGGTTGTCTTTTATGTGAAGATTAAAAACCTCGTTAGAAGATTCGATTTTTTCTATGGATACTATTACAGATTCATTATTCATTTCGTGCCTTCTTCAACCATTTCAATCTATTTTTTATTTTATCATAATCTAACGAACAATCTTTTATTTGTTGTATCATGCTGTCTGTTTTACATTTATTGAAATATTCCTCGTCTAATATCTTAAACAAATATCCTTGTTCTTTAACAGCCTTTGCTTTGTCGTGGAGTGTATTTTGATACTTTGTTGGTTTTATTTCAATGATCGTGTTTGTGAGTCTATCATAAAAATCTGTTATGTAAATTCTTTCTCGTTTCAATATCGTGTCATAATATTTTATACGAATTTTTTCATATTCTAATGATGGGTTTTGCATCCAATAAATCATTTCCCACAACGACCTGACTGAATGTTTTGTTCCGTTCAACATAAAATCTAATGTGCCAAACAAACGATAATTCTCTGATTTAGGAGTAAGTGAACCATTCAATATCTTCTCTTTCAAAGCAATACTTATTTTTCTAGCGGCATTTTTTCTAGTTTCGGGGGTCATTCTATGAGAAGTATTTTTTGAACCTTGTTGCCGATCCGATGCTAATTTTTGCTGGCAAATTTCTGAGCAGGTTTTCGCCCAACCAAGTTTAATAGCATTTCCTAAAATTCTTTTATGTGGCATTTTACAACACCTGCAAAGCGGAATCCCATACGCCAATTCTAACATCTTTTCCTTTGTTTTAAATGGGTCCTCTATTAAAAATAGATATTCTGATAAATTATTCCTAATAAACCATCCTCGTGGATTTCGAGCAAAGCTCTTTTTACTGCCATTTTTGATAAAATCAACCATTTTTTCTTTGTTTGACATAGGGGCACACTCCTTCAATGTTATTTATAACATCCCCTATTTTAAGCTCATCTGTTCTTTTCCATACACCAGTCTTTAACCTTACCTTATGATTGCCTGTTATTTTTAAAATCTTCCCATCATTTGTTTTTACCTCATACATTTGTTCCTGTAAAGATATGTTCTTGTGAACATATAAAACTGGTTTGTCTTCTAAAATATTGGTATCTTCATTGACGGTTTTTACCATATCCCCTATTTTGATTTTTTTTATTTCTACCATACTCCCATCAGACATGGTTATTGTCGTATTCGGGTCCAAACATTCATCCCCGAAAACTGCAGCGAATTGATCGAAATATTTTTCTGGCTGTTTGTACACAGACTGCCAAGTAGAAATAAAGACTCTTGCAGAAGACCCTTTGGATTCTCCTGCGGTAATCTTGTAACAATTCTTTTCTACATCCCAACCATTGTCAGAAGAATAATCGCGGAAATCTGAATACATTTGTTGGACAAGAGAAACCGTCGGGACTAGAATTATCATTTTCTTATCTTTCGGTATCTTGTCCAAATAATATCGAATGATTGTGTAGATAATCAGACTCTTGCCAGAACCCGTAGGAGACAGAAGAAGGCATCTATCTGTTTGTAATGCCCGAAGTATTGCCGCGATTTGGTGCTGATGCGGTTTGACAGGTTTACCGGCAACACATATTTGTAGATAATCCTCTACGAATGTAGCAACCATATCTTCCGTTATTTTTGTCTCTGCCCGAAATGGCACAGAGATACTGTAGTCTCGATCCTTTGCAAACTTGATCACATAATCCAATAGACCACAATATATTAATTGAGTATGAACATTGAATAAGTGTATCTCCCCATTCCACAACCGAGATCGATACGCCGGCATAAACTTATATCCAGGAACCTTGAATGTGAAATGATCGGACAACTCACGAGCAATAGATCGTTCGCAATGAATCTGCAGCCATACAGAGTCTACCGCACTCACATCAATGTCTATCATTAGACTAGATCTTTCCCAGATATTACTCTGCCATCAAATCGAATAGTCTTGTCTGTTACGATTTCGCCCCTCCAACCAACAACCTGAATACCAGAATCCTTCATCATGTTCAATCCATGCCATACAGATTCACTCCATCGAGGCGGTGTTTGCTCTACCAAAGCACTGAAAGTAACAACCCGTCTAATACCAAATTGAATTATTGCTCTGGCACACTCCGAACACCCAACCCAAGTACCGTATAATTGAAGACCGTTCGTGCGGATACCATTTTCTACAGCCTTGTACAAAACTCTGCGTTCAGCGTGTTCTGTGCAGTAGTTTTTGTCGATTAGGGTCTTTGGGTATCCAACAGCAGCCAACCCTCCAGGAACCTCATTCCACCCCGCCAGGACGATGCCAGAGAGCCATCCGAATGACACCAATGCAGCGGCAACTTGTGTATTTGGATCTGTGCTATGATCTGATGCCATGCGAAACACATCTTTCAAATATAGAGCATCTCGATCTTCATTTTCTTGATCGCAATCTAGTACAGAAGACCAATCATTGACCATTGGTGAACTTTCTCCAATCGATTGCGTTCTTTATCTTCCAGTGTCTACTATTCAATTCCTTTATTATTTCTTCCAACAGAACAACCTTCTCCTGTTGATACCCGATTCGTTGGTGCATTTTAATAAGATCCGCATCTGCATTCAAATATAGATCCAGATCACTACGCAATATTTTTAATTGGAACGGCTGCCAACCCCGTGCATCTAATTGCTCTTGGCTGGTTTTACCGGTGTAGTACTCCCATTTGTCCCGTTGGAGTGTATGGAATTCGGACTGATATTTCTTACACATCATTCGTTCCGTGAATAAAAAATTCAAGTATTTACCGTGTAATTGTGGTATCTTTAGTGATTCTGTGTCCAACGCAAGATCACTTATGCACGTATCTTTTTCTATTTCTGATTTCAATTCGTCTAATGTCATAATACACATCATACACCGCAAATGGATCTCTGTCAACTACAAGGTTGTTATTTTATAAGATTTCTATATCATAACTCCGGAAAGAGAATGTCACGCTTGCGACAAAAGGTTCCGGATCTACCATTGCCGAGGAAAAATCAAGTGAGGATAGGGTTTTTGGAAAAACATCCGTGAAGGTGACATTTAATTTTGGTTGTTTTGCAGAATTCAGAATTAATATATTTGCAGTTGAGGTATGAGTGTTCGCGGGTTTGATTTCTGCGAACCCGTCCACTGGGACCGTGCTGCGCATCCATTTGAATATTTCGAGCCAGTTTCCAAGATTCTCGTCCACGACGAACGTGATGTTGAGATCATCAAAATCCATCTTGGAAGGTCGTTTTATTGCCATGAAGGGGGTCGGTATCATAACTTCCGTGACCGTTACATTGGGGATCGATGCGCTTTGACAAAAATAAGTCACAAAAGGCAGACGGGCAATAGTGAACCGGTAGTACGTTGGTAAGAGCGGATTCATGTGCTGCGGATATCTGGCTAAAATATCCATCGGGATTTCTGCGAATGAGAATGGTTGAGACATTTAAATGCTCACTTTCGCCAGTCCGAATAGCCGGATCAGATATATTATTGCTACTTTAGTCACACTAGTATTTATACAACCAAAGAAAAAGGAGGGGACTTTTGGTCCCCTCCCCTTTATATTTGAATCTTGATTACTCTATTACGAAGCGACACCATGTAAATTGTCAACTCTAAAAATTCGGTAGTAAAGATTAGAACGCTTCTCAATTCTTCCCAAACCTTGGTTGGTGCCTTCTGCAAAGGGATTTGCTACCATTCCATAGCGCGTTTTAAACGCGATTTTTGGTTGGAAATTTACCGGATCAACTGCTCTCATCATCTGCAGCGGAACATAAGGGCAATAGAAGATACCTGCATCGTAAGGACTAGATCCCTTATATCCAACACAGACAAAGTTTCCATCACTGGTCGAAGCTGTGTTGACATACGGATCAATGTAAACCTTGATCTTGCCGTTGAGAGTTCCTGCAAAAGTACTACCTGTGTCATCAACATCAAGTGTTGCCTTGAGTGCTGGTGTGAGATTCAAGAATCCACCCATTGCGAGTGCGGATGCGACATCTGCACTAACGATGATGAAATTTCCCTTGCCGCGTCGAGTATCCTTGGCGATTTTATTGCACTCACGTTCGATTTGGAACATGAGACCACGGAACTTTTCCGCACTCCAACGACCATCGGCATCTTGGATCAGATCGTAGACTCCACCGACCGCGAGTGAACCCGCGGAAGTAAGACCACCAACGACCGTCTTGTAATACAGATCCGACTGTTGAGCACCGAGCTTGGCAACCTTGTAGATACTTCGCACAACTTCTCTGTTGATTTCCGCAGTAATTTCGGTACTGAGGATGTTCGACAGTTCTGTTTCGGCATCTAAACCGTGAACAGCCTTGAGATCTTGGGCGAGTTCAACAGAGTATGAAGCAGCAAGCATTCTGGTTGCAGCCTGTACTGCAACACGTTCAATCGAGAATGCCATTTGATTTGGTGTAGCATTTTCACTAATGCTTGTCTGGATACCACCACCAGTGGTGAGACCACTTGTTCCGTCATTAATGGTCCCAAAGAAGGGATCAACACCATTAACATTCCAGCCTGCACCAGAAGTATTAGATTGAGCACCACCAGCACCACTTGTTGCTCCAGTGTTGGTTGCAGTAGTAGAACCAGCAAATACTGCATTTGCTTCGTTGTACATTGCTTCTGTTCCGGTCTGCGATTCATATCGGGTTCGCATTGCAAAGATCAGACCTGTTGGGGCCTGCATTGCCTGAACTCCACAGACATCGTATGCCATAAGATTCGGCATCGAGCGACGAACCAATTGGATAAGAATTGGATCGAAACCCCGCATCGAGGGATTTTCTGTACCGATGTTTGGCGACATACCACCACCGGCGGCATTGGTTGGTTGCCCAGTTTCATAGAGAGATTGCAGTCGCATCTCTCGTTCTTGGTTTTCCAAAAGTGTTGCAGTGACTGCTCGACGATGAGCATCAACAATCTTTGGCATATCTGTGTGATCGAGAACAGGCTTCCATTTTCGGATTGCTTGTTCGGTTAAAAGTTCGTTTGACATATCGTGATACTCCTTGTTATTAAATCAATCGAAATGATTGAAGTTTGTTTTTGTGTTATGATACTATTTGATTCAGTCTTCGATACCCTTGTCCATTGATTTTATATATGATTCCATGAGCGGCGACGGTTCAGTACCATCTTCAACAGAGTCTTCCGAAGATTCTGTATCATATGATTCTGAATCAGTCGATTCGTTTACCGAACCAATGTTTTGAATGTTTTCAAGAATGATTGCAAGTTTCTCTGCGAATTGTTCTACCGAATCAAATTCGACAGACTCTGCGAGTTTGCGAAGCTTGTGTGCCTCTGTTGCAGTCAATCCGTCACAGGCTTCTAGGAAAACAAGCTCGCAACGAAGACTATCATTTTCTTCATTCATTTCCATATTCTTTGTGACTTGATCATCGAGTTCTGATCTGACCTTTTCGTAATCTTCCACAGTAGACTCAAACAGATCAAGTTTTTCCTCTGGAATTTCGATGTATGATTCTGTGAACACATTGCGGAGTTTTTCGATGAACCCTTCTGTGATTTCTGTACGAAGACCGTTGTGGACAGCGAGATGATTTTCAGTGATCCATTCGCCGACAACATAGTCCATATACTCATCAATTCGAGTAACCATTTCCTCTGTGACAGCAAGAGTGTGCTCTTCGAGAAGAGTCTCGTACTTGTTCTGAATCTCTTGTTCGATCTCTTCGACTCTGGAATCTAATTGAGCCTCGAACAGGACAGTGATTTCATTCTTGAATTCTGGTGTCAAATCCTTTCCTTCAAAAAGTGTATCGATAGAAACAGATTCGGTACTAACTTCTTCTGTGGTGACTTTAGAACCATTAGACTTTATCGATGCTTTGTTCTTTGCACTCGAATCGCCTGTTGGCTTAATTATATCATCGGATTTACCGTTGATAGTCTTTGATCCCTTACCATTTACTGTCTTGGAATATTCTTCGTCCACTTCATCAGATTTCTTAGCACCCTTTTTCATAAAGGCAAGAAACTTACCTTTCTTCTTTGACTTGGGTTCATCTTCGTCAGAATCTTCTGAATCGTCGTCGTCATCGCATTCCTTCTTATCTTCTTCAAGTTCGTCAGCGTCTGCATCGTCAGCATCAGCTTCGTCACCTTCTTCGACAGTTTCGTCCTCATCACCCGCATTTTCTGGAAGAAAGGACTCCCCTAAAATTACGCGATTGATGATTTCTTCAATTTTTTCGTTGGACATAACTTGAATCTCCTTTAGAATATATGTATACTACCTACAATTTTGATATGAAATGCTTGAACAGGATAACCGCTTGTTGTTCTAAGTGCCGTGTCGAAGTTGATTCTATGATTTTCTTGTATTTTTCAATAGTGATTGGAGACAATATCCCATTATCCCAAATCCACTCTTTACCTTCCATAATACCATCGACGAACGCGCCAGGGGCAGATGGATCAGCGACCACATCAACAGCGGCAAGCATAAAGTCTTCTTGAACTATATTGACACCATCTTCTTCTTTTAGGGTGCCCATGCCACGGGAAGAAACCCCCAACTTGGCACCTTCGTCCATAAGACTCTTGACGATCTTTCCATATGGGGTATCTAATATCTTTGATCGTCCAAGAACATTATTGTCTTCCAATTTGAGACATTTTATAATATGAGAAACTCTTTCCAAATTAACAGTCGGACCATCTGGATGACCTAATTCACCCATTGCTCGATTCTGCTTTACATATTCTTCATTATAACGGGTGATTTCTTTATTCATGACAGCACTAGGATATATTCTGCCATTTCTATTCTTGGTCTCGGCCTGCATGAACACACCCTCAATGAAATAATTCTTCTTGCCGTCTTTTTCTTCGGTAAGAAGTTTTACTTCCAGGGTTGTTTCTGTTATTAGCTTCAATTATTTCTTCTTATTTGTATTAGCCAGACTCCTGGCGAATTGTGCCTTCCGGAAGGCATCTTGTGTTCGAGGGTCTGTTGTGGATCCTGTTGCTATGCCTTGTTGAACATTATACATATCCGTCGCAATATCATTAGAGAAGGTTTGCTTGCCTCGAAGCTTATTGATGCCTCGTCTGATTAGACCAGGAGTATAAGTCGCTGTCAATCTTTTGCCATCGTCTTTCATTCCAACCTTGGATCTAAGAGCTTCATCCATATCGTCGTAGTCTTCT
>Ga0105050_10005556_pt1 | contig 16099 bp, 14 predicted proteins | sample FRY01_FD_78088 | JGI IMG/M metagenome (GOLD analysis project Ga0105050, IMG submission 78088) | Freshwater microbial communities from Lake Fryxell liftoff mats and glacier meltwater in Antarctica - FRY-01 | ecosystem: Environmental > Aquatic > Freshwater > Ice > Glacier meltwater ... | reverse complement strand
CGCCGTCAGCACATCGGCAGTCTGAAACGCAATGCCCTCGAGGGCGGCGCGCGCAATATGGCCGGCGCGAGTTCCGCGGGTGAGGCCTAGCATCGTGCCTCGTGCATACGCATCCCAATGCGGTGCGCCCAGCCCCGAAAACGCCGGCACAAAACTGACGCCATCACAGTCTGGCACACTCGCGGCAAGCGCCTCGATCTCGGACGCCTCCCTGATGATGCCCAGCCCGTCGCGCAGCCACTGCACGGTGGCGCCTCCCATAAAGACGCCGCCCTCCAGCAGGTACTCGGTCTTCTGCGGCGTAGTGTGGCGAGTGCTCCAGCCAACGGTGGTGAGCAAATGATGGTGCGATGTGACGGCAGCGCCCGTGTTCATCAAAATGAAACAGCCCGTGCCATAAGTGCACTTGACCATCCCGCTGTGAAAGCAGGCCTGGCCAAAGGTCGCCGCCTGCTGGTCACCAGCGACACCGGCAATGGCAATCGGCGCGCCAAATAAAGCGGCGTGGGTGTGCGCAACCAGACCACTGCTGGGACGCACCTGCGGCAACAGCGCACGGGGTATTTTCAGGAGGGAAAGCAGCGCGTCATCCCAATCCAGCGTGTGAATATTGAACAGCAGCGTGCGCGCCGCGTTGCTGGTATCGGTCACATGCACGCCGGCCAGCTTGTACATCAACCAGCTGTCTACCGTGCCAAAGGCCAGCTCACCCCGCTCGGCACGGTCGCGCGCACCCGGCACATTGTCGAGTAACCAGCGCAACTTGGTGCCCGAAAAATAGGCATCGATAACCAATCCGGTTTTTTTCTGGAACAGTTCACTGTGGCCTTCCGCACGCAACTGATCACACAGATTGGCGGTGCGCCGGTCTTGCCAGACGATGGCATTGGCCAATGCTTCACCGGTCTGCCGGTCCCACAAGATGGTGGTCTCGCGTTGATTGGCAATGCCCATGGCGGCGATATCCGTTGCCCTCACATGGTGTTCACGCATCACCCGTTGCGCGACGGCCAATTGCGATTGCCACAGCACGTCAGGGTCATGTTCAACCCAGCCAGGACGGGGAAATAGCTGGGGAAATTCCTGCTGTGCGCTGCCATGAATACGCCCTGTGCGGTCAAACAACATCGCCCGTGAACTCGTGGTGCCCTGATCCAGTGCCAGCAAATAACTTTCCATCAAGTCCTCACCCATGAAACGCGTCATAACGCCGCGGCAAAACGAGCACCCTGTTTCAGGCTTCCCTGTTGGTGATCCATTGGTCGATTTTTTGCGCCGTGGCAGCCGGCACATGCAGCCCCAGCTTGGAGCGTCGCCAAAGTATATCGGCAGCGCAGGTGGCCCACTCTACCGTCATCAGATAGTCGAGCTCGGCGGCATACAGATCTTGCGCGAAGACCTCTCCCATATCGGTCAGCGTCTTGCGGCCAGCAAGCAGGCCATGTACCCGCGTGCCGTAGGCGCGCACATAACGCGCCATCAGCGACGCCGGTAGCCACGCATACTGGCACTGGGCCTCGCGCACATAGCGGTCATAGTCAAGCACAGCCCGGTTTTGCGGCGTTGGGCCATATAAATCCCCGCCCGGCAGACAAGCGCCTGCCGTCCAGCCCGGCGTGGTGTTTCCGAGGTGCGGCGCAATCAGGTCCACGGCCTCTTCGGCCAGTTTGCGAAACGTTGTGATCTTGCCGCCAAAAACAGAGAGTAGCGGCGCGCCATCGCAGTCGAGCTCCAGCTGATAGTCGCGCGTGACTTCAGACGCCTTGGCGGCGTCGTCCGCCAAGAGGGGACGCACACCCGAATACGACCAGACCACATCAGACGGCTGTATCGCCTGTCGAAAATAGCGTGCAGTGAGTCCACACAGATAGGCCACCTCGGCATCATTAATGGCCACCGCCGTCAGGTCGCCGTGATAGGCAATGTCGGTCGTGCCGATCAGCGTGAAATCCCTTTCGTAGGGAATGGCAAAAACGATACGGCCATCGGGCGACTGAAAAATATAGGCAAACGGGTGCGCGAATAATTTTCTCACCACGATATGACTGCCCTTAATCAGCCGCAGCGACTTGCCGCTCGGGCGATTCGCCGCCTCTTGCAGAAATTGTGCAGCCCATGGACCGGCCGCATTGACCAGGCAGCGTGCGGCCACCCGGCTGGTCTGGCCGTCCGGGTGACGCAGGTCCGCGTGCCAGTGCGCACGATCGCGTCGGGCAGCGGTGCAGGTCGTATGGGTAAAAATCCGTGCCCCTTTTTCTGCCGCATCCAGCGCGTTTAAGACCACCAGCCGCGCGTCATCCACCCACGCATCTGCGTACATAAAGCCGTGCGAAAACACCGGTTTTAACAGCGCGCCCGCCGCATGGGTGCGCAAGTCAATCCGGCTCGAGCCGGGTAGCAATTCGCGTTTGGCCAGATAGTCGTAGACCAGAAGACCGGCCCGGATCATCCACGCCGGCCGCTGCGCTTGATCGTGTGGCATCACGAAACGCATCGGCCAGATTATGTGGGGGGCGCAGCGGAGCAATATTTCGCGCTCGATCAGCGCCTTTCTGACCAGGCCGAATTCGTACTGTTCCAGATACCTCAGCCCGCCGTGAATCAGCTTGGTCGAGGCTGATGACGTATGCGCGGCCAGATCGTCCTTTTCGCACAGCAGTACGGACAAGCCCCGACCGGCTGCGTCACGCGCGATGCCGGCACCATTGATGCCACCGCCAATAACCAATACATCGCAGGTGAAAGATTGTCAGGCACCATGCATGTGAATAAGGCCTGAAAAAAGGCGTCAGCGCGACCGGAGCATTAGTGAGCTAGTACTCACTGCTGCAATATGCGCGGTTTTAAAAGGGTCAGGCAAAGTGCCGGATCGAAAAGTCACACGATAATAAAGCCAGGGGTACAGAGCAAGTGTCGCTGGAAGCTTGCCTAAACTGCATCACCTGTCGATGAAGAAGATAAACGCTAAACGGACAAAAAGCACCAATAAACGATCAAATTGGCGCCGGGATTCCCATGGAGCCCCGCTCTTTTTGGGGCTTACCGCCACTGCAGCAATTTTGCGGTCGGTTTCCGAAGTGTTTGCGCGATAATACGGTTTTCCAAGGAATGTCTAAGGATTCGGATGCCGTCATCTTTCGCCCCCCTAAAAAACGATACTTTTTTACGCGCGCTGATGCGCCAACCGACCGACTACACGCCATTGTGGCTGATGCGGCAGGCCGGTCGTTATTTGCCCGAGTATCGCGCTACCCGCAAAGAGGCGGGGTCCTTCATGGGCCTGGCGACCAATCCCGATTTTGCCACCGAAGTCACGCTGCAGCCGCTAGAGCGGTATCCGCTTGATGCCGCTATCCTGTTTTCCGACATCCTGACCGTACCGGATGCGATGGGCCTGGGTCTGTCTTTTGCCGAAGGCGAGGGGCCGCGCTTTGCCCGCCCGCTGCGGGATGAGCAGGCGGTCATGGCATTGACTGCGCCAGACCTTGGCAATCTGCAATATGTATTTGATGCCGTGACCCAGATACGGCGCGAGCTGCAAGGGCGGGTTCCTCTGATCGGTTTTTCTGGCAGCCCCTGGACGCTCGCCTGCTATATGGTCGAAGGGGGCGGCTCCGATGATTTCCGTACCGTGAAAAGCATGTTGTATGACCGCCCGGATCTGATGCATCACATCCTCAAGACCAACGCGGCGGCGGTCGCAGCTTACCTCAACGCCCAGATCGAGGCCGGCGCCCAGGCCGTCATGATTTTCGATACCTGGGGCGGGGCGCTGGCGGATGGCGTTTACCAGGAATTTTCGCTCGCGTATATGCGTGCTGTGATCGCTCAACTCAAACGCGAACACGACAACGTGCGTATTCCTTGCATCGTGTTTACCAAAGGCGGCGGGCTTTGGCTCGAAGATATCGCCGATAGCGGTGCCGATGCCGTGGGATTGGACTGGACGGTTAATCTGGGCCGCGCGAGGGCGATGGTCGGCCATAAAGTGGCCCTGCAAGGCAATCTAGACCCCAATGTCTTGTTTGCCAAACCCGCCCAGATTCGCTCTGAAGTCGAGCGCGTCCTGCAATCGTTCGGCAAGCCTGAAGCCGGTGTGGGCCATGTGTTCAATCTGGGCCACGGTATTTCGCAATTCACGCCGCCCGAGTCGGTGACGGTACTCGTCGAAGCCGTCCATGACATCAGTCGTCGCATGCGCGCCTGACTCCCCCCTACGCCGGGGCGGTGCGCCTATCGTCCCGGCGGTATCGATCCTTTAGTTATTCACATGGCAAAATGAACCAGGGCACAGTCTCTGCGGGAGCGGACGGGGCATATTTTTTTGCGGAAAGACGCGATATCTTACTGAATGCATGAGGTATTTTCGCTTTTTGTCGCCTGAACAGCGGCTAGCATTTTTCTTTTAAGAAAGTTTATTAATGCGGTGATCGGCTATTTATGCACAAAGATATCCACAGCCTCCGCCATAGCTGAAAAAACTTCTGTATAAACCGTGAGTTAGCAAACCATTGGAAAAACCACATGAACTCGACCGGTGGTCTGGCTCAAAAAAGTTGCCCAAAAATGCCTGCGCAGCGACGTTGTGATGCTGCATACCAGCAATGGTGCAGTCTAAATGTCCAGCCATGCGCCACGCGGTTTTTGTCGACGTATTGATGAAAACCAAACATGAAATCTGCCGTAATGCAATGAATTTTGTGGCATGCCAACCCTACTTATGCACAAAAATAGCATGAGGGAACCCGCGCAAAATACCAAGTTAAAAATATTGTTTTTTCACAAAAGAAATTTATAAGTGATTGATTTTAAACGAATCAAATTACTACATTCCCTTTACGCAATCTGTCTTAACCCGCATAAAATCAGGCGTTTCCAAGGATTAAGCCTAGTTATGCACAAAGTTATCCACAATTTTGTGGATAGTTCAAAAACACCTTGTGAAACCACGAGTTAGCAAAGCTTCTAAGGATTTACTTTAAGTTGTGGATCGTCGAATCTTAAAGATCGCACTGGACACCCCCCTTGACACTGCCTTCGATTATCGTTGGCAAAAATCAACGGAGGCGGAGGTCTTGCCGCAAGCCGGCCAGTTTGCGTTGGTGCCTTTTGGTCGCCGTGAAGTCATCGGGCTGATCCTGAGCGTGCACCAAAGCAGTGATGTGCCAGAAGACAAAATCCGAGAGGTCATTGCGGTGCGCACGCAACTCTCCCCCTTGTCGTCAACCTGGCTGGACTTGTGCCGTTTCGCTGCCGAGTATTACCAGCGTCCGCTTGGGGAAGTCGTCATCCCCTGCAGCCCTAAAAATCTGCGCGCCATCAAAGATGTGGCACTCTTGAAGGCCCTGAAAAAAGGGGCGCTGGCGCCGGTCATCCCGCCCGCCAGCGCTTCAAGGCGGCCGCCTTTAAGCCCTGCACAACAGGCCGCCGTGGACCGTATTGCCGGCCCGCCCGGTTTTGCGGCGCACTTGCTGTTTGGCGTCACCGGGAGCGGTAAGACCGAAGTCTATCTGCATGCCGCCCAGACCATTCTCGACAAGGCAGCCTCGGACGGGCACTGTGCTCAGGTACTGATCATGGTGCCGGAGATTAATCTCACGCCGCAGCTCGAGCATCATATTCGGGCCCGTTTCCCGCACTTGCTCGTGGCGACCTTGCATAGTCAACTCGCGGAAGGCGAGCGCTTGCGGAACTGGCTGGCCGCGCATGAAGGGCGGGCCGCTATTCTGGTTGGCACCCGCCTGTCAATCCTGGCGTCGATGCCGCATCTGAAGCTGATCGTTGTCGATGAAGAGCATGATCCTTCGTACAAACAGCAAGAGGGCTTGCGTTACTCCGCGCGGGACCTGGCTGTGTGGCGGGCCCACCAGTTAGGGATTGCCGTTGTGCTCGGGTCTGCTACGCCGTCCATGGAAAGCTGGCAGCACGCCGAAAGCGGCCGTTACCACAAGCTGGCGTTGACGCAGCGAGCTGTAGCCAATGCGCAGTTGCCGCAAGTCGGCCTGATCAACATGGAACGGGAAAAAGCGCCCGATGGTCTATCGGCGCCTTTGATCATGGCGCTGAAAAAACGGCTAGAAAAAGGCGAACAGTCTTTACTATTTTTAAACCGTCGGGGCTACGCGCCGGTCATCCACTGCGACGCCTGCGGCTGGATTAGCAACTGCCCTCGCTGCACCGCCTTTATGGTGTTGCATAAACCCGAGCGTCGCTTACGCTGCCACCACTGCAGCCTTGAACACCGTATTCCGGCTGCCTGTCCGACCTGTGGCAACGTCGATCTGCAACCCTTAGGACGCGGCACGCAACGCGTCGAAGAAAGCCTGCGCAAGATTTTTCCTGATGCACGCATCTTGCGGATCGACGCCGATTCCACCCGCAAAAAAGGCAGTGCCCAGGCGGCCTTTGATGCCGTGCACCGCGGGGATGTGGATATCTTGCTCGGCACGCAGATGGTGGCGAAGGGACACGACTTTCAGCGCCTGACACTAGTTGGCGTGATCAACCCCGACACGGCGCTGTTTTCGCAAGACTATCGCGCAGGGGAAAGGCTGTTTGCCCAATTGATGCAAGTGGCCGGCCGCGCTGGCCGTGTCGCGAGATCCGTCGACGGCAATATCAGTGAAGTACTCATCCAGACGCGCTACCCGGGTCATGCCCTGTATCGCGCGTTGCTCGCGCACGACTACGCCGGTTTTGCTGCCACCACCATCGAAGAACGCAAAATGGCCGGCCTGCCGCCTTTTATCTTTCAAGCCTTGTTGCGCGCCGAAGCCAAAGAGCTCGAAGCGGCACTGCGCTTTCTTGAGCAAGCCCGCGATTGCCTGCCCTGTGAGGGCATCACCATCAACGATCCGGTGCCCATGACGATTACCCGCGTAGCCAATATGGAACGCGCGCAGTTATTGATTGAATGTACGTCGCGCACCCACTTGCAAGCCTTCCTGAAACCCTGGACGCAATCACTACGCGCCATGAAAACGCGACTGCGCTGGTCGCTTGAAGTTGACCCGGTCGATATCTGATCGAAAGATCACACCGGGCAACCATCCGACTGGCTAAAGCAACAGAATGCCCCCTGCTGCCAGCTGCGATCAGTGTATCAATTGCGGTGGCCGCGCCGGGTCAAAGTCTTCCCAATCCCCCTGCGATATTGTCCCTTCGTTTTGCTCAATATCGTGTGCGCCGGCCTGCCGCAATACCGCAATGGCACGCGACTGACTAGTTGGCACAGGGGTCGACACGGCCACCAGCAAGCCAGCGGGCCGGCTCGGTATCGGGTTTTCACCGGCGCCGTCGCCGTCCTCTTTCATCATCCCCAGCGCCCCGACCAGATTACCAATGTGCGCGCCGACCAGACCGCCAGCCAGAGCGCCAATCGGGCCCGACACCGGCGCAGTGGCCGCGCCAATGATCACCCCGACCGCGCCGCCTGCTGCCGAACCCACTGCGGTGCCTTGCGCACTGTCTTCTGCCCCCGGAGAGCGATCCTGGTCGCCGCCGACAGGATACGTGTCATGTTGTCCCGGCGGGCTCACATAAAAGGCGCTGATCTGATCATGGGGAAAACCTGCGTCACGCAAACGCGTGATCGCGTTATCTGAATCGCTTTGCTGCTCAAACATACCTGCAATGATCGTCGTCATTCCCATCCTCCAAATTCGTCCCGCATTCCCCCACCCCGCCCCCTGCGTTGCCTGAGTCGGCAAAACTTCCAACAAAATAAGAGCGCTCAGGCAGTGTAGAAGTTCGCCGCGCGGTGCGCCGAAATAAAAAATCCTCGGGAACCGATTGGCCGTGTGTGAATTCAAAATGCCATGGTCAATGAACACGATGCCGGACAGCAGTTGCACCTGCCAATCACGCAGGAAGAACTCCACGTTGGCAAGCGCGTGGTCGAAACCGGTAAGGGGGTGCGCCTTCGTAAAACGGTGTCAGAAGAAGCATTGACGGTCGATGAAGATCTCATCCGGCAAGACCTCGTTGTGGAACGTGTCGTGATAGATCGACTTTTGGACAGCGATATCGCCCCACAGCAGCGCTACGAAGGCGACACGCTGGTGGTCCCGGTGCTGGAAGAGGTGTTGATCGTAGAAAAGCGCCTGCGATTGAAAGAGGAAATACGCATTACCGTAAAGCCCGACATCAGCCGTTCTTCGCAACGCGTAGTGCTGCGCTCTGAGCATCTGCATGTAGAAAATATTGACGAGCAAGACGCCGCCGCTCGCGGCCCGCCAGGACAATGAGCGCGGGCTGATCCATTGCAACTACTCACTCAAGGAGAACCATCATGACAAGCACCATAATTGGGCTATTTGATAGCCATGGCGACGCGCAAAGCGCGATGAATGATTTGTTTAAAAGTGGTTTCACGCATAGTGATGTCAAATTAAGTCCCGCTGAAAATTCGCCGGAAGCACGCGAGGCTGCATTGCGTGGCAATGAGCAGCGTGAACCCACCGAAGGCGGCTGGAGTATCGGGAATTTTTTCCGTTCGCTATTTGGCACCGAGCAGCATGCAGATGATGCCGACCTCTATGCAGAAGCGCTGCGTCGCGGCAGTTTTATGGTGAGCGTGCAAGCAAGCTCAAGTGACCAGCGCGATCAGGCTGCAGACATCTTGCAACGCTATCACCCGATTGATGTCGAGCAGCGAGCGGCAGACTGGCGAAATGCCGGATGGACAGGGTATCAAAGCGCCGCGCCCGTCTACACAGAACAAGAGATCCTCAGTGAGCGTAACAGCATGGGCACCAGTACCACCAAAGTAGGCAGAAAGGCGGCTGACACGCAAACCCAGAGACCCACGCAAGAAGCCAGCGCTGAGACCACGCTACCCGTGATTGAAGAGCAGCTCAAAGTCGGTAAGCGTGCCGTGCTGAAAGGGGGCGTGCGCGTCTATCAGCACGTCACCGAAACCCCGGTCGAAGAATCCATACAACTGCGTCAAGAACACGTGAAAGTTCAGCGCACGCCGGTCGACCAGCCGGCCACTGAAGCCGATCTTGCCGCCTTTAAAGAGGGCTCACTGGAAGTGCGCGAAACGGCGGAAGAAGCCATCGTCTCCAAGACCGCGCATGTGGTGGAAGAAGTCACCATTGGCAAAGAGGTCACCGAGCACACGGAAACGGTGAGCGATACCTTGCGCCGCACCGATGTCGATGTCGAGCAGTTGGGCGCTGAGGCGTCAACGGGTCAGACAGGGGATGATGACGAATTCCGTCAGCATTGGCAAAGTGCATACGGCACAACAGGAGGGCGTTACGAAGACTATGCCCAGGCCTATCGCTATGGCGCAACCCAGGCCGGCAACTCACGCTATCAGGGTTATCGCTGGGATGAAGTCGAGCCGCAGGTACGCACCGAGTGGGAATCCAGTCATGCTGGTTCTCCCTGGGAACACACTAAGCAAGCCGTACGTTATGGATGGGAAAAAATGGCGCGGCATTAAGCTGCCAGGCTAAGTGGCAAAACGCCATGCCGTATCTGTCAAGGCATGGCGTTTTCTTTTGGGCGCCTTTTATTGGAGCGGCGTATCGAGCTTGCCACTCGCCGCAAGCTGACGAATGACGCGTATCGTATCGATGTCGGCTTCCTGGTAGGCCGAGCGGCGGAATGTATCGTAAAACGCATCCGCTGTGTCGGCAGCGACCCGCGCATCCTCATAGTCAAACCGTACGAACAGGCTGTCTGGCTGCGGCGCTTCTATCGTCATCGTCAGGCCAGATGCCGGGATCTCGTCTTGTTCGGGCACCAAGTAGTGGACTTTCAGCGGCGGGAAAAAACGTACCGCGTCCTCGATGACGAGTTTGCCAAAATAGAGCCGACGGCCGATGCCCGTTTGCGTGCGATGAATAATCTCGCAGCGATCCAGTCCCATTACAAAAAGGGTAGGCCGTTCAGCCCGCAACACCAGGCCGTGCCACAACTGTTCGCGACTGAGCGTGGCAACCAAGGGGTTGCCGGGATCGTTAATTTGTATCAGGTGGGCGAAATGCATACGCTGGTGCGTGCAGCTGAAAATAAAGAGCCAGCAGCGAAAAAACAGAACGCCTACTTTACCATGCCCCAGTCAGTAAGTTTAGATACAATGTGCCGCCTTAGCCCTTTGCGTCTCACCATTCCCCATACGCCATGCAGTCCGGACTCAATGCCCCGCAGCGCGCAGCTGTCACTTATATGGACGGCCCCTGCCTGGTGCTGGCCGGCGCAGGGTCGGGCAAGACCCGCGTCATTACGCAAAAAATAGCGCATCTGATTGAAACGTGTGGGTATGAGCCCCGTGACATTGTCGCGCTGACCTTTACCAACAAAGCCGCGCTGGAAATGCGTGAGCGGATTGCCAAACTACTTAAAAATCCCGGACAGGCCAGGCACCTGACGGTCTCCACTTTCCATTCGCTGGGCGTAAATATACTGCGGCGCGAAGCGTCCGCGCTCGGACTGAAAGACCGTTTTTCCATACTGGACAGCGATGACTGTTTCGCTATTGTGCAGGACCTCGCGGCCACCACCGACAAGGCGGCGATACGGCGTATCCAGAATGCGATGTCGTTATGGAAAAACGCGCTGCTCACGCCAGACCAGGCAGTGCAGCAAGCGGCAGACGAAAGCCAGGCGCAAGCGGCGCGTATCTTTCGTCATTATGTGGCCACCCTGTCGAGCTATCAGGCGGTCGACTTTGACGACTTAATCAGGCTGCCGGTCGAATTATTTCGCACCAGCGAAGCGGCGCGCGACAAATGGCAACGACGCTTGCGCTATCTGCTGCTAGACGAATACCAGGACACCAATACCTGCCAATACGAACTCGTCAAACTCTTAGTCACGGGCCCAAGCAAAAAACCGATGTTCACCGCTGTGGGTGACGATGACCAGGCCATCTACGCATGGCGCGGCGCGACCATTGAAAATCTCAAAACCTTGCAGGTGGATTTCCCCGATCTCAACGTCATCAAGCTAGAGCAAAACTACCGGTCCAGCACGCGCATCCTCCAGGCGGCCAACGCCGTCATCGCCAACAACCCTAAGCTGTTTGAAAAAGCACTGTGGTCCGAGCATGGCCTGGGTGACCCCGTGAAGGTATTGGCGATGGAAGACGAAGAAGCCGAAGCCGATCAGGTTGCCATCATGCTGTCGGCGCATAAATTCGAGCGCCGCGCAAAATTTTCTGATTACGCCATTCTGTATCGTGGCAATCATCAGGCGCGTGTGCTTGAAAAAGCGCTGCGGCGTGAACGTATTCCCTACGTGATGTCGGGCGGGCAGAGTTTTTTTGATCGCGCTGAAATCAAGGACATCATCAGCTACCTGCGCCTCGTGGCCAACGCCGACGATGACCCCGCTTTCATCCGTGCAGTGACGACGCCGCGCCGTGGTGTCGGGCAGTCCACGCTTGAGACGCTCGGCACGTTTGCCGGGCAATGGCAATGCTCGTTGTTTGCGGCGGTATTCAAAGGCGGCCTCGAAGCAAAGCTCAATGCGCGCCAGCTTGACCCATTGCGCCAGTTCTGCGATTTCATCAATCAGCTTGAAGCGCGTGCCACCCGGGTTGGTGCGGCCGGTAGCGGCGAAAATGCGGCTGCTGTGCTTGACGACATGATGAAAGAAATTAATTACGAAGCGTATGTGTATGACACCTTCGATAGTGCGCAGGCGCAAAGCAAATGGCAAAACGTACTCGACTTTACCAGCTGGCTCAAAGAAAAAGGCACCGGTGGCAAGGATGGCACGGATCCCGAAAAAAACCTGCTCGAGCTGACCCAGATGGTGGCGCTGATGAGCATGCTCGAAGGCCGTGATGAAGACCCCGATGCCGTCCGGATGTCGACCTTGCACGCGGCCAAAGGACTCGAATTCGGGCATGTATTTCTGATCGGCGTGGAAGAGGGCATCTTGCCGCATAAAGGTGACCCCGATGCACCGGCTGAGTCCATCGCTGCCCGTACTGAAGAAGAGCGACGCCTGATGTATGTCGGCATCACGCGTGCGCAGCGTAGCCTGCACTTAAGCTGGTGTAAAAAACGCAAACGGGCACGCGATAGCGTGCCCTGTGAGCCCTCGCGCTTCATCAAAGAAATGAAGCTCGACGAAGGCACAGCCGTACCCGACGAGACCGAAGCACAGTCCCCGCAAGACCGGTTGGCTAATTTGAAAGCCTTGTTGCAAAAGCCAAGGCTCGCATAAATTGACCAGGCGCGACAATTCAGGGGCACAGGGATTTCGTAATCCCCATCATCTTCCAGTGAAGACTTGCCGCGTATGCCTGCGCCCTTTTGTCTGGCGTAAAAAATGGGCTGCGAACTGGGAGCAGGTGTTGACGTGTTCGCAGGCTTGTCGCACCAAATCTAAGAAGCGCGAGTAAGGTGATGCTGAAACGATCGGATGCTGGCACGGTCTGATGCCGGGGAGACCGCATCAGCAGCGGCTGAGAACACAATAAAATCCGCGTGCTTGTGTCGTTGAGTGAACATTCAAACACTTCTTTTTCTGGTTAGATTTAAGCGAATGGTTTTTCGCAAACCGGCTGCGTTAATTCGGCGTTTTTAAGTCACAGACTGCGTGCTGATGCTTTTTTTCAGAAAATATCCATGTTAGTATTTTCTATAGAAAGGAAGGTCTTATGCTCATTGTTGATACAGAAAAGCTGCCGCCCATCCAGTCTGCCCAGGCTGCCGCGGTTCTGACTAAGGCGGTGGCACGTGCCGCCGAACGGTTGGGACTGTCCAAAAGTTTACTGGGTCGCGTGTTGGGTTTGAGTCCGGCTACCGTCACCCGCATCTATACCGGCGACTATGTTCTAGACACAGGTCGCAAGGAATGGGAATTTGGCATGCTGGTGGTGCGATTGTTCCGGTCGCTTGACGCCATTGTTGCTGATGAAGCGGGGGCGCGGGCCTGGTTGAGCAGTAATAACAGTGGTCTCAATGGCCGTCCGATCGATCTGGTTACACAAACGGAAGGACTGGTACGTGTCGTTCACTACCTGGACGCCTCGCGCGCTGTGGTCTAGCGCGCGCCATTGGCACGGTAGCGTTTGGCGCATCGTGGATGCCCAGTACCTGGCCGGCTCAATGAAACTGGTCGATACGCGCGAAGAGCAGGACATCCTAGACCGTTTACTGCAAGCGGATCTGCCCATGCTGCCCCAGGTATTTCGCCAACTCGACCCCCTGCTGACCGCCGCATTTCGCACCCATCCCTTGCGCCGTGGTTCGCGTTTTCGCGCCATCACTGACCCCGGCGTATTTTATGGTGCCACTGAAGTCGATACAGCGTGCGCTGAGATGGGATACTGGCGCTGGAAGTTTTTGCAGGATGCCGTTGATTTGGCCGACATCCCGCCCGTTGCGTACACCGCATTCGAGTCCGATGTCGCCACCCTTGCCATCGACCTGCGGGACCGGCACTTTAGCCGGGATGAAGACCATTGGCAGCACCGAAGCAGTTACACCGGTACCCAGGCTTTGGCACGTAGTGCGCGCGCGGCCAATCTCGGTGCGGTACGCTATGCGTCGGTGCGAGACCCCCACCAGGGCGAATGTATTGCCCTCTTGACGCCGGCCGCTTTTGCTTCGCCGCTGCCGCGACCTGTCAGGCAGACCTGGTGGCTTTTAGCGCGTCGTAACGAAGTGATCTGGCGCAGCGACAGTCGCTCGCTCGTATTTGGCGCAAGACATTGGACCTGAATTTTTATCAAAGGAGTCGGCATGCACGATGAAGACCGGCTAATCGCCATCGAAAGTAAACTCACCAGTCAGGAAGATCTGGTCGAGATATTGAATCGCACCCTCTACCGCCAGCAAAATAAAATCGATGAACTCGAATCTCTGTGCGTATCGCTGGCCAAACGTCTGGCCGACATGCCCGGCCGTGACGGCAATGATCGGCCTACCCACGAAAAACCCCCGCACTACTAACGATGAATGAAAACATCCTGGCGTCTATGCGCGCCGAACTTAACGGGCAGACTGCGCAAATGCGCTGGAGCGAACTGCAGCGCTTCTTTGCTGCTGGCGACGTCGTCGCCGTTGCTCCTGAACTTGATCTGGTGGATGTCGGTGTCCATATTGCTGGCGACGACATGCAACACGTGGCGCAATGGATGGCAGCCGGTCAGTTAGGCCGCGTGACTGACGAGCAGGCCGCTGTCTGGCTGGCAGGCGATGCCTTGTTGTGGACCGTGGTGGTGAAGCCCTGGATCCTCGTGCAAGAACGGGCCTGAGGCGCGCGTTAACGCACAAGCAGCAGGCAAGGCGAAAAAAAAAGACGAACCGAAGTTCGTCTTTTATAAAGCTGGCGGAGCGGACGGGGCTCGAACCCGCGACCCCCGGCGTGACAGGCCGGTATTCTAACCAACTGAACTACCACTCCTTTTTCACCTACAGTGCCTGTTTGCACAAGCACCATCTGAGAGGCCGCGATGATACCGTAAAACGGTGCCGGTGTGTCATTCAGTTTTCACGGCGGGTAAGATAGCGCAGCCTGTCTGTCAAATTTTCAGCCAAAAATAAACCCCAAAAAGGACAATCTCATGAGCATAAGCTGGTTCATGACCAATGTATTGGCCGCCTTTCTTTTGCCGCCCTTATCGCTTGTGATGCTTGGCCTGTGCGGGCTAGTCTTGGTGCGATGGGCGGGTTTGGCGGGGCGCGCTCTGATTACCCTGGCTGTACTGCTCTTAATCGGGTTGTCGACCCCGATCGGGGCGCGGCTTTTGGCGGCACCGCTGGAGCAGCGCTCACTACCCCTCGCGGCAGTGGCCGGCAGCGGCGCGCAAGCCATCATCATCCTCGGGGCGGGCCGCCGGTATAACGCGCCTGATGCAGACGGAGACGACCTTCCCGGACTTCACACACTCATGCGCTTGCGCCACGGCGCGCGCTTATACCGGCAGACTGGCTTACCGATACTGGTGAGCGGGGGCAAGCCGGATGGTGCTGCTGTCAGTGAGGCCGGGCTTATGGCGCAATCATTGCGTGAAGATTTTCGCGTGCCGGTACGCTGGCAGGAGGGACGCTCGGAGAATACGGCCCAGAACGCGCAAGCCTCAGCCCGGCAGCTTGCCGAGGCCGGCATTACACGCGTTTTGCTGGTAACCGATGCGCTGCATATGCCACGCGCGTCCGCCATCTTTATGCACAATGGCGTGGAGGTGATGATGGCGCCGACAAACTTTATGGCGCAGCGCGCCCTCTCGCCCGATGCGTTTATTCCAAATGCGATGGCACTCCGTGACAGCCATTACGCATTGCATGAATGGCTAGGGCTGGCTTGGTACGCGCTTTATCATGGTTCGCGTTAAGGCCCTTGCACGCCGACAAAGGCTTATACTATCGTTGCAAATTAGTTATTACTTTGCGGTAACGCTTTATTTTGGCCCACCTTCCTCCAGGAGTACACCATGCTTGAAAACGAAATCAAAACCGTTCGTGCCGATCTCAAGACGCTCGTTCAGGACGCCCAGAATCTCTTTAGTGAAGCTACTGCTGCCAGCGGCGTTAAGGCTGACGAGCTGCGCCAGCGCGGCATGACTTTGCTCGACAGTGCCCTAGTCCAGGTGCATGAGCTGCAGGCCGCAACGCTTGATAAAGGGCGCAAGATCGTCGACAACACCGACGGCTATGTGCGTGAAAACCCCTGGCAAGCCGTGGGTGTATCAGCGGCCGTCGGTGTCTTGATCGGTATGCTCATCGCGCGTAAATAACAAGCGCCATGGCATCCGACCACGACGCCCGTTCCGCCTCCCCGGGCATGCTTGCCAGCGCCGCAGGCATCGCAAAAAGCGCGCTGGCACTGCTGCTGGCGCGGCTGGAGTTAGCGGGTATTGAGCTGGCCGATGCGCGCGACGCGCTGTTTCGCCTGCTGCTGCTTACCGGGTGCGGCCTCCTGGCTGCCGGCTTCGCACTCGCCTTCTGGACGGCGCTGCTTGTCGTGCTGACATGGGAGGCAATGGGCTGGTCTATCTTGCTGCTGCTCGGTGTGGCGTATACCGGGCTCGCCTGGTGGCTCTTGCATCGGGCGCAAAGCGAGATTGCGCAAGGCCGGCTCGGTTTGCCTGCGACCATGACAGAGCTCAAGCGTGACCGCGAAGCCTTGT
>Ga0105050_10005555_pt1 | contig 16099 bp, 16 predicted proteins | sample FRY01_FD_78088 | JGI IMG/M metagenome (GOLD analysis project Ga0105050, IMG submission 78088) | Freshwater microbial communities from Lake Fryxell liftoff mats and glacier meltwater in Antarctica - FRY-01 | ecosystem: Environmental > Aquatic > Freshwater > Ice > Glacier meltwater ... | reverse complement strand
GAAAAAACCATCACAAACAGCACAAGCAGAAACACCACCACCGATTTTCAAATAGTGTTGCTCAGATTCTATACCTAAATATTTAGCAGAAGCGCCAGTCGAAATGATTACTGTTTCACAATGCAATTCAATAGTGTCGTTAATCCAAACCTTATGTACACTGCCACTAAAATCTACTTTTGTAGCCCATCCATCTCGCACATCAGTTCCAAAACGTTGTGCTTGAGCTTGCAATTGAACCATCATTTCTGGTCCCGTTATTCCTTCGGGATTACCTGGCCAATTCTCAACCTCATTAGTTGTAGTAAGTTGACCTCCAGGTTGCATTCCTTGGTATAAAATTGGTTTCATATCTGCTCTTGCCGCATAAATCGCAGCTGTGTACCCTGCTGGACCTGAACCAATGATTAGGCAATGTACTTTTTCAATAGTGCTCATTTTCTATGTTTTTTTGAGGTGCAAATTTAACTTAAAGGAATGGATGAAGATGGAAATATTGTTAACAATTCATGTAAATTTGGCTAAAGACTTTTTACCTTTTATCGCGCCAATTGAGAATAGGCTTTTCAAAAAATCGGTAAATAAAATCAGCAATTAATAGGCTAAAAATCCAAAAAAGTAAATAAGGAACTAACGGACTGTCCATAAAAAAATAGCTTTTCAATTTTGAATGGATGGGTATAATACCTTGAACGAGAGAAAGATTAACTAAATATAATCCATACGACCGTGTACTCATAAATTGAATAAATTGATTCGCAAAATTCCATGTTGTTTTTTTTAAATCAACTAGAAAAGGTATAAAAAGACCAAAAGAAAGCGACTCTAGAGGGTAATTTACAGGTGGAAAAATAGCTTTCCAATTGAATGGATTAAATAATAAAACGAAAACTAAAATTAAACCAACGCACAACAAATGAATCTTGTATTTTAATAGATTCAAATTAAATCTAAAAAAAAGATAAGCAACTAATACGCCGTAAACAATCGCATCTAATCTATAAATGACGATTTTCCTCAAATCAACTTCCTGATTTTCATTCCATTGTAAGGTGCGTAAAACGAAAGGAAGCACTAAAAAACAAAGAATTGAAGCTAAAAATAGACCTTCTTTGTTCCTTTTAAAAAGTAAAAATTGAAGAAAAACTAAAGCTGGAAATAATAAGTAAAACCATTCCTCGACAGACAAACTCCATGCCTCTGGAAAGAATGTGGGGTGTTCAGAAGTGAAATTTTGAACGAAAAATAAATATTCAATAATCGATAAATCAATTTGATTGTGGGTTACAATCGAAAGAGTTAAAACCAAGGTCAATACCAAAAAATAACTTGGTAAAGTACGTAACCAGCGACGTTTCCAAAAATTTAGCAACGTAAAAAGAGATATTTCTTTGGTCAAAAATTCTTTAATTAAAATTTTACCAACCAGAAATCCACTCAAAACAAAAAATACCGAAACTCCATCAATTAAATTAAACATTCGCGTAAAAAATTGCTGCGTCTTTCCAGTTGAAAGTAAGAATTGTCCATGTTGAAAAAGAACCACTAAAATCGCAAAAGTGGCATTACATCTAACCCAAAATTTCGATTGTTTTTGTTCTGTAAAAAAAGTTTATTTTGACTATTCACTTAAGGTTTATGAATGAACTAATTTCGTAAATTGAAAGAATCATTAAAAAATAATTTGAGTGTAATAGCCCTAGATTTTGTAACTTGAATTCATTGGCAACATCAACTATAGCTTGATTAAGCGAATTATCACTGATTTTAAAGTAATTACTCAAAAAATTAAACTCAAAATTCAATCCCTAAAACATTTTTTGACGTTTCAATAAATACTTCAAAAGAATCTGATTGTAGCCCTCATTGATATCTGCAGGCATGAAATCAATACGGTAATTTGCACAACGCAACTTGATTTCGTTGAAGTACTTCTGAACACCTTCCACGTATTTTTCTTTCACCTCGGCAGGCTGTAATTTCATTCGTTCACCAGTTTCCATATCAATCAATTGATAAGGGCGATTTTCCAATTCAAAATCAAATTCAAATTTTTTATCGATTACATGGAAAATAACGACTTCATGCTTATTGTGTTTTAAATGATTTAGAGCTTGAAACAACTCATCTAAACGACTTGGGTCATCAAACAAATCAGAGAAAATGACTACCAAGCTTCTGCGATGTGTCAACTCAGCAATGTCATGCAATAATTGAATCGTGTTTGTTGATTTTTTCGTTTGTTCGTCGTATGCCCGCAAATGTTTTTCCATTTCACTATACAAATATCGGTGATGTGAAAGTGATGATTTTGCTTGTGTATGCAAGTCCAATTTTTCGTTAAATAAACTTAAACCGACTGCATCGCGTTGACGTTTCAATAATTCAATAAGGCTTGCAGCTGCATAGACAGAAAATTCGAATTTTGACAAACCATCTTTTGGGAAAAACATCGAACTTGATGAATCAAGAACAATTTGACAACGTAAATTCGTTTCTTCCTCATATTTTTTGGTGAACATTTTTTCCGTCCTTCCAAACAATTTCCAGTCGATATGACGCGTTGATTCTCCAGCATTATATAAACGATGCTCGGCAAATTCCACCGAAAAACCATGAAAAGGACTTTTGTGTAAACCAGTAATAAAACCTTCAACTACTTGCTTTGCAAGTATTTCTAAGTTTCCAAAATGAGCCAAACGCAATCTATCTATTTTCATATTATATATGTTGCCACTAAATTAAACATTACTTTGCTAAAAAAGTCTAAAATCATGAATCAAAACTTTCCTAATTGATTAGAACAAAAGTTGGTAAATATCCATTTAATTCATCGATTACCACTGAATTTAAAAAGGATTTAAAAAAGGTGTAAGGGTATAAAAATAGCTTTTGTACCTTTGAGAAATCAAAAACAAAAAGTATGAATGACTTCCAACTAGATTTTCAAGAAACAAGTATTGAAACTTGGAGAGCACAAATCAGTAAAGAATTAAAGGAAGATTCAGCTAAAATAATCTACACAGATGCGATTGAGGAAATTTCTATTGATATTACACAAAAAGCTGAAAAAGATTTCTCTAGTGAAATTGCCAATGCTTCAAGCGGTTGGAAAATAACAGCTTTCATTTCTGTGGAAAACGAAAAGGCAGCGAATAAATTAGCGTTAACTTCTCTGAATCAAGGAAGTAGCGAGATAATATTCAAAATAGAAACAGCAATTATTGATTGGGCAATTTTATTTAAGGACATTGAAATTCAATACATTCATACACGAATTCAATTTTTTGACAATGCGCAACTTCATTCATTTCTAAACTCAAATTTTGCAACAGAAATCCAATATTTCTCCTTTGAAATTGATCCTTTAGGTAAAGATTTTGAAGAATTAGAAGAAACGATTAAAGCGCTAAATTCCACACGAATTCTGGTGGTGAATGGTTTTGAATTACAACAAATTGGAGCAACTACTTGGCAAGAAGTCGGAATCGTATTGTCAACAGCACATGAATTATTAAATCGCGGTTTTAGTCCAAATCAGCTTTCTTTTTCTGTTGGGATTGGAAATAATTATTTTTTGGAAATTGCAAAGTTACGTACTTTACGTTTTTTATGGAAGCAAATTACAGCAGCTTACGGCAACGAAAATACCGTTGAAATTTTAGCGCATGTTGGTTGGTGCAACAAATCTTTGAAAGATCAATATACAAATTTACTCCGACAAACAACCGAAGCAATGTCGGCTGCAGCAGGTGGATCAGAAAGCATTGTTATCCATCCATACGACAAACTTTCAACCGATAAAAGTTCAGATTTCGCCTATCGAATGGCGGCAAATATCTCGAATTTATTAAAAGAAGAAAGTTATTTTGATAAAGTTCAAGACCCTTTACATGGAAGTAATATTGTTGAGAATCTAACTTCAACTCTTATCGAAAAAACATGGGCTTATTTTATTGAATTAGAGTCTTTTAAAAAATTAAATTCGGTAGAAAAAATTTCAAAAATAACCAGCGATATTGCTACTAAAGCGAATGCTAGAATTGCGAAGTTTCAGGAAAAACAAATCAAATTAATTGGAATCAATTTATTTAATCTCGAAAATAAGAATTCACAAACTTGGCAATCGGATTTGAACTATTTAGATTTACCGTATTTGATTTATGAAAAACATTAGCTTCTAATATCCATTTTATTTCTCAAATTTAACAGAGATTTATGTTTCTTTGTAAAACGAATGGAATCTCCCAAAAAAACGGCCACAAAAACAGCGATTTTAAGTCTTTTTTCAAATGCTACTTTGGCGGTTGTAAAAGGTTTTACAGGAGTTTTGGGTCATTCAGATGCGATGATTGCAGATGCGATTGAATCAACGGCAGATGTATTTGCGAGTTTACTTGTTATTTTTGGTTTAAATTACGCTGCAAAACCAGCTGACGAAAATCATCCTTATGGGCACGGAAAAGCTGAGGCACTTGTTACTTTTGCTGTGGTTGGGTTTTTATTAATTTCCGCAACAATTATCGCAGTTGAAAGTATTCGTAATTTACAGCAAACACAAGAAAAACCAGAAGTTTTTACGCTTTACGTTTTAGGAATTATCATTTTGATAAAAGAACTTTCCTACCGTTACGTAAAAAAGAAAAGCATTGAAACAAACTCTAGTTCACTTCACGCTGACGCTTGGCATCACCGCAGTGACGCAATTTCATCTTTGATGGCATTTATTGGAATAAGTATCGCTTTGATTTTCGGAAAAGGTTTTGAAAAAGCAGACGATTGGGCAGCGCTAATAGCCTCTTTTTTCATAGCTTACAATGCATTTTTAATTTTCCGTCCTGCCTTAGGAGAAATTATGGATGAACATTTATACGAACACGTGGTTGCCAAAATCAGGGAACTGTCCTTAAATGTCGATGGTGTTATAGATACTGAAAAATGCTTGGTTCGTAAAACAGGAATGGTTTACATCGTTGATTTACATATTGAAGTAGACGGAAAACTTAGTGTTTTTGACGGACATGAAATTTCTCACCGATTGAAAGATTACTTAAAGGAGCAACTCCCAGAAATTGCAGACGTGCTGATTCATGTCGAGCCTAAAAGAATAATCTAATACCGTTTTTACAGTGAATGAATACATCCTATTAGCGCCGAAAAAATAAAAACCTTTTCGATTTTAACACGTGAAGCGAATCCATTCATAGCAAAAACCCATAACTTTAAAAAAAGAATACCTTTCCTACTACATGATTCGGAAATTGAAATCTGGATAAATGCATCAAATTTAATTCCCCAGAAACTAAAAGTTTTACCGGAATCTGACATTCAAGCACACACTGTTGACAAAAGAATTATTAATTCTAACAATCCAAATGTGTTCGAAGTTCAACGATTTTTCATAGATAATTTCATTCAAGGTTCATTATTCAAAGCTCTTGAATTGGTGATGAATAGCAAAAAATAATTTAAATACACTAAAAGTTGGTGTTTTACAAGTAGGTAGAAAATCAATTTCATGCCACAAAAACCTAATCACATATTCGCCCTTTATGTTGGTCGTTGTGAAAATGAGCATCCAATTCTTTAAATTCTTTTAGCAATTCAGCCGTTGGAAGTTTGTTTTGGAGCTTTGATAAATCAGGTTGACCGGCGTCCACCCAAGCTGTGTACCAAATGGAACCAACTGCTAAAATGGCTGTTCGCAAACGACGTTCAACCATTCCATTCATTCGTTGATGATAAACATCACAAAATCCCTTTGAATAAGTGGAAATTGTGGCGTTTCCTCTTTGCTCATAACTGAATTTTTTATCCGAGGGGAATTCGTTTGTTAACTCGCGTTCCATTCTGAAAACCGAATCAAGCGCATTGTGCGAACCTTCAACTGCTTCCCAAGCAAAATCAAGAACATTCTTAACATATTTAACTTTTCCAACAAAATAGTCGTAGTCTTCAGCGTTAATTTCCACCAATCTACTTTCCCACAAACCATGAATTCCACGTTGACCAGTCATCTGTCCGTTGTAATTTTCAGTGGTGTGTAAAGGAACGTGTGCATCGCCAATGTAATGTCCAATTTCAGCTGAATATTTTAGAATTAAATCAACATTCTTAGACTCAAAAGCGCGTTGTAATTTGAATTTCATTACTTGAATATGCCAAGGAACAATCCCATAAGCTTGAAGCGTATCTTCTGTAAATTTCTCTACGGCATCTTTCCACCGACGAGGCATTACATCATACGGATTCTCACCTACTTTGTAATAATGATCTAAATCAATATAATGACATTGCGCTTCTCCCTCCACCGCATAACGTCGTTTGTCAGGGTCAACAGAGTGGTCGGTTAGAAACTCAATATTCTCTTTGTAAAAACCAAAGATTTCTGGTGGCAAAGTGAAAACAGCAATTCTATTGATTCGTTTGTGCCCAAAGAAACCCCACTGCACAGCTTGTTTTTCCTCTGTTCCGCTACCTAAGAGATAAAGAAGAACCAAGGGAACTAAAATTAATTTATAATTTAACCAGTTTGCCATCTTTTAAAATTGGAATTGATTTTGATTGATTTGGTGTCAAACAATATTTAATATCTTCATTCAAATTTAGGTTTTTTAATCTTCTTCTGTGTGAACTTGATTTTAAATATCCAAAGTAATTATCTTTTGCCGACAAATACAAATATTTAGCTGCGATTGAAGAGTCTTCTTCCGAAATAAAATTTCCTGTAGAAATCAAAAAATCTGAAATTGCTCCAGCGCAAATTGTATCTTCCAAATTAAATTTATCTTGCCAACCTGAACACAAACACAACACATTTTTATTTTGCACTGCTAACCATTCGCTCAATACAGCAAGATTTAAAAATGATCCAACAACTACTATTTCAGCATCTTTGGCAACATCCAGCGATTTCGTTCCATTGGTTGTTGTTAACACCACTTCTTTTCCTCTGAATTCCTCTTTCATGTAAGAAAATGGGGAATTACCAAAATCAAAACCTTCCACAATCTGTCCTTTTCGTTCAGCTCCAGCCAAATACCCTTTTTGCTTGTATTCCCAAGCTTCTTCAACCGTTGGAACTGGAATAATAGACTTAATTCCATTGTCAAAAGCAGCACAAATAGCAGAAGTTGCTCTTAATACATCGATTACAACTACAATTTCAAACTCATCTTTATAATAGGTATATTCACCAGGTGTGAAACAAACTTCAACATGTTTTCTTGAATCTGTCATTTACTTTTTAGCGACAAAGTTAGAAGGATTTAGTTGAAAGTTGCAAAAGCGGTAATTTAACACACAGGAAACGTAGTGTAAATTTAATATTGAAAATAGGTTATGAATCAAAAAGATTTCCCACTACGCTTTAAAATAGCAAAAGATTTGCCGCAATTGCCCTCGTATATTCTTTATCAATATGTCATTTTGGTAAAAGATAAACCTTTAAGTTTTAAAATATTTCTAAATTCAAAACAACAAAATCTACTTGAAACTATTTGACTAAAAATTATTTCATTAAACGCATAATTTCGCGTAATTCGTGGTAAAAAAATTAGAACCACGAATTAAACGAATTACACGAATAGAAAAAATGTAATCTAGATTAGTTGGTAGTTTGCTTAATTCGTGGTAAAAAAATTAAAACCACGAATTAAACGAATTACACGAATAGAAAAAATGTAATCTAGATTAATTGGTAGGCTGCTTAATTCGTGGTAAAAATTAGAACCACGAATTAAACGAATTACACGAATTGAAAAAATGTAATCTAAATTAATTGGTAGTCTGCTTAATTCGTGGTAAAAAAATTAGAACCACGAATTAAACGAATTACACGAATTGAAAAAATGTAATCTAGATTAGTTGGTGGTGTTTTTAAATTAACGTCGTATTTCGTTTCTTACAAAACGTAAAAATTGGTGGTTATGGATTTAGTTTTTCATTCCATTGAAGACTTCACAAAGATTTACTTAATTTTGAAATCGAAAAAAAATCATGCAAATTCCATCTAAATATCTTGAAAATGCAGTAGAGCAAATTGCTTCACTTCCCGGAATTGGCAAAAAAACTGCTTTGCGTTTGGCTTTGAATCTTTTAAAACGATCTGAAATTGAAATCGCTGACTTTACTAAAGCAATTATTGAACTAAAAAGTAACCTTATAAATTGTGGAAGTTGTGGAAACATTTCAGACGAAGCAACTTGTTCTATTTGCGCTAATCCTTTGCGTGAACATTCTATTGTTTGTGTAGTTGAAGACATTCGCGATGTAATGGCAATCGAGTCAACAGCAACGTTTAAAGGAATTTACCACGTTCTTGGTGGACTTATTTCTCCAATGGATGGAATTGGACCTTCGGATTTGAATATTGAAAATTTAGTTCAAAAAGCAGCTTCTAATAATTTAATTGAAGTGATTTTTGCGCTAAGTTCAACTATGGAAGGAGACACAACAAATTTCTACTTATTTAAAAAACTTCAATCTTACGAATTATTAATCACCACTTTGTCTCGCGGAATTTCCGTTGGTTCAGAATTACAATATGCGGACGAAATAACACTTGGTCGTTCCATGCAACACCGTCACCCTTTTCAACTTGCTAGCAAATGAATAAATTACTAATTACACTTTTCTTGTTTTTTCAAATTTTTATTTTTGGACAAAAAGAGAAAATTTACATTGCGACAGCTAAGACAAATAAAAATATCGAGAGTTATTTAAAGGAAGTTGATCCAACTATTGAGTTGATTGATTTTATGAAAGTGGAAAAGAAAAAATGGAACGCAACTTTACAAAAATGTTCCGGACTTTTATTAAGCGGAGGTTTCGATATACAACCAAAAAATTACGGTTTGGATTCTCTGGAAACGTTTTGTTCAACCGAACCTGCTCGCGACAAAATCGAATTGTTACTCCTTAATAATGCAATGAATGATTCACTTCCAATTCTTGGGATTTGCCGAGGAATGCAACTGATGAATGTTTATTTCGGAGGTCAACTATGCGTGGATATTCCAACTTTTTGCAAAAACGATAGTGTAGACGTTTCACATCGCGATCCAAAAGAACTAATTGACGTGATTCATCCAATTGTTGTTTACACCAATACTGACCTGTTTAAAATCCTTGGTGTGGCTCAAACAAATGTGAATAGTTGGCATCATCAATCCGTTTCTGAGTTGAGTAAACATTTACGAATCGGTGCCACGAGTCCAGAGGGAAGCATTGAGGCAATAGAATGGAAAGACGGATTAGAAAAACGTTGGATTCTGGGTGTACAGTGGCATCCCGAACGTTATTACAAAGAACAACCCGAGAATTTATTGATTTTAAGAGAATTCATTAATGCGCTTGAAAAAGTTAAAAGGTGAATCGGATGTCGTTAACTCTCAAAGAAATCGTTTATCAACAAGTTGCTATTGCTGTTGAAAATCGCATTGACAAATTAAAACTAATTCTTCAAGAAATGTTTGAGGCAGCTTCTAGTACTGATGCAAAAAGTTCAGCTGGAGACAAACACGAAACTGGTGTAGCAATGGCGCAATTGGAACAAGAAAAATTGACCAAACAAATCAACGAACTATTACTACTCAAAGAAAATCTACAGAAAATAATACCGACAACTTTTCAAACCAAAGTCGGATTAGGAAGTTTAGTAGAAACAAACAACGGTTGGTATTACTTTTCAATTGGAATTGGTCAAATTTCAGTTGACGGAAATAGCTTTTTTGCCTTGAATCCGAAAGCGCCAATTGGTGAGCTAATGCTTGGCAAATCAGTAGGTGAAAAAATTCAATACAACGGAAAGATAACTGAAATCCTGAGCATTCAATAAGCAAACTATCCAACTAAATAAGCTGAATAAGTAATTCGTTTAAGGCAACAAATAGAATTAATTTTCGTGAAATTCGTTTTAAAAGTGTTAAAAGTAGAATTCATGATAAATTATTAATTTGCTTAAAACCATACAATTCTAGAAAAAATCATCAAAATCATCGTAGTCATTCATAAGCATCCGATGGGTTTTTTTCACGTATTCTTTAATCGTCTTTTTATCTCTTAACTTTTCTATAGATTTAATCTCAGACTCAAAATACTTAATTGAATCCAATTTTTGATCCCGCTCTTCCTTAATAAATATCATTGCTTTTTGCTGGGTAAAATCTAAAAAACGATACACATTAAAAAATTTTGGATTTCTATGTATCATGAATTTTTCACGCTCTAATTCTGAAACACGTTCCTTCAAAACGGATGTGTAAACTTTTAATTTCTCATCTGCCAATTGCTCTAAATGTTCACTTGTTTTATAAACCCATTCCATTTCTAAGCGCAGTAAAGTTTTTAAATCTTTTTGGTCATAAGCAGCAGTAACGGATTTCATCAACTCCAATTTTTGATTTTTCAACTCCTCGACTGTTTCTGTATCTGGATGCAATATTTTTGAAAGAGAAATATAAATCGAACGTAAACTTTTATTTTTAATTAATTCTGCAGCCTTCTCAAGATCCTCTTTTGCTTGCTGCTTTAATGACTTTTTCTTGGCACTTTTCTCCGATTCTTCTTTTTCCTTTCCTTCAAACAACTCCTTCATCTTAGCTTGGAAACGGAGCATACTTTCAGGATCATCCATATCCACATCTTCCATGTCAATAGATTCGCCAAACATTTCCCTGATGTAATCTTCAAGTCCAGACTTAGCCTCTTCTTTTTGATTTTCAACTTCATTTTGGTATGGAATCCCAGACCACTCATCATAAAGATTTTCCAATTCTGGAGTCACTGTTAGAAATCCAAATGTTTTGTCACACGTATAAATGATAATATCGCCAATATCGGACAATGTAGATTTAGAAAGTTGAAATTTATTACTCAACTCACTCAATTTAAATACAGATTCAATTTGCTTTTCAGCTAACTTAATTAACTGAGGTTTAACCTCTTTTTCAAAGTAACTGAACAAAAATTCTGCTTTATCCTTTTCACTATCTAAGGATGATTCCAACTTTTGGATACGATCAATCAGGCGGTTAAAAAACAATTGTTCTTTTGATAATTTAGCCTTCACTTTAGCGGAAATCTTTAATTCCAAAGTTGGTGTTGGATTCTCTTGAAACCCTTCTAAATCATCAATTAATTTCTTAATTTTCCTTTTTTTTTTTTTCAAAATTACTAAAACTGAACGGAACATATTAGATGGAAACAAAATTTCAAAGCAGAAAATTTTAAAGCGGAAACAACTTGTAAAAGAACAACGGAATTGTATTTGAGCCTCCACTCTCGTCCTGATAAAAAACAACTTTTATCGAATTTATCCTTTCATCTCTTAATCAAATAGAAAAACCACAGAAGCAGAATCGAAGCTAAAAAATCAGGGTTGTGAATTTGATTTTATTGGCAAAATAATATTTATAAACTATTTATAAGTTGTGGCAAACAATTTTAACTCCTTTCTCAAACTGGACTTTAGCGAATGCTCTAACACTAATTTTCAATATATAACAGATTCATTCCATTCGCTAAAACCATAGAATTCAATACCAATTAATTTCTCTCTACTAGTTGCAATTGGAAATCAGTGGTAACATCAAATAAAAGGTGATGAAATGAATTATTAAAGGTAATAAGGCGGATACTCAAAATTAAATTATGGAGTTCAAATGCTTACGTGAGTAAATTCATACTATTTTACGCTATAATTTCAATGTTTATTTGCTTTAAGCATTTCCTTACAATTGCTTCAAATGATTAACTTTGCAACCAATTAATTCGAGATATGGCACAAAAAAGCGTTACGAGAGCAGAAGATTATTCGAAATGGTACAATGATTTAGTGTATGCTGCAGATTTAGCGGAACATTCAGACGTTCGTGGTTGCATGGTTATCAAACCTTACGGCTACGCAATTTGGGAAAAAATGAGAGATGTTTTGGATCTTAAATTCAAAGAAACTGGACATTCTAACGCTTATTTTCCACTGTTCATTCCAAAGTCTTATTTAAGTAAAGAAGCGAGTCATGTAGATGGATTTGCGAAAGAATGTGCTGTTGTAACTCATTATCGCTTGAAAAATGCAGAAGATGGAAGCGGATTAATCGTTGACCCAAATGCAAAATTAGAAGAAGAATTAATTGTTCGTCCAACATCAGAAACAATTATTTGGAATTCGTATAAAAACTGGATTCAATCCTACAGAGATTTACCAATTTTAATTAACCAATGGGCAAATGTCGTTCGTTGGGAAATGCGTACACGTTTGTTTTTGCGCACCACTGAATTCCTTTGGCAAGAAGGACACACCGCTCATGCAACTAAAGCAGAAGCAATCGCAGAAGCAGAACAAATGTTAGAAGTGTACGCTGATTTTGCCGAGAACTACATGGCGATGCCCGTTATTAAAGGAAGAAAAACTGAAAGTGAACGTTTTGCAGGTGCAGATGATACCTTGTGTATCGAAGCAATGATGCAAGATGGAAAAGCATTACAAGCTGGAACTTCACATTTTTTAGGTCAAAATTTTGCGAAAGCCTTTGAAGTGAAATTTGCAGATAAACAAGGTAAGTTAGATTTCGTTTGGGCAACCTCTTGGGGCGTTTCAACAAGATTGATGGGAGCGTTAATTATGACACATTCAGACGATGAAGGTTTGGTTTTACCTCCAACATTGGCTCCGATTCAAGTTGTTGCAGTCCCGATTTATAGAACAGAGGAAGAATTACAAGCGATTACAGAGAAAATGAAAGAATTGGCAGCGAATTTGAAAGCTCGTGGAATTTCTTTCAAATTTGACGATGATGAAAACCGCCGACCTGGATGGAAATTTGCACATTATGAAGTAAAAGGTGTTCCAATTCGAGTAGCAATAGGACCAAGAGATTTGGAAAACGGAAAAGCAGAAATTGCACGCCGAGACACAAAAGAAAAACAAACAGTTGATTTTGAAGGTTTGGATGTATTTATTGAAAACCTATTGGCAGAAATTCAAATTAATCTTTTTGAAAGGGCAAAAAAATTCAGAGCAGAAAACACAAAAACGGTAGATTCTTACGAGGAATTCAAGAATCAAATTGAAAGTGGTGGATTTTTCTTGGCACATTGGGACGGGACGAAAGAAACGGAATCCAAAATCAAGGAAGAAACGCAAGCTACAATTCGTTGTATCGCACTCGACCAAGAGCCAGAAGAAGGTTTCTGTATGGTAACAGGCTTGCCTTCCGCTGGAAGAGTGATTTTCGCCAAAGCATATTGATTTGTCTGTTTTTCGTTTCAAGCAATTTGACGTAAAACAAGCAAATAATCCACTCAAAGTTGGAACAGATAGCATGTTGCTCGGTGCTTTCATTAATGTAATCGATAAAAAGCATGGATTAGATTTGGGAACAGGTACGGGTGTACTTTCTTTGATGGTGGCACAAAAAAACACTGAAATCCTATTAGATGCTATTGAAATAAATAAAGTTGCAGCTGAAGAATGTGCCTTTAATTTTCAAAATTCGCCTTGGAAAAACCGATTAGACACTATAGAAGGAGATTACCTGAAATTTCAGTTTGACAAAAGTTACGATTTGATTTTTTCCAATCCGCCTTATCATTTGGAAGAAGTGTATGGAAGAGATAAAGCGGAAACACTTGCAAAACACAGCGATTCCAAAGATTTAACTAAATTGATTCAATTAGCAAGTAAATTACTAACTTTTGATGGCGATTTTTGGTTGATTTTGCCTTTTCAATTATTGAATTACATCCAAGAAATTACACTTAAAAATCAATTGTTCTGCAAGGAATTAATTCGGATTCACGCTAAAGAAAGCAAGCCAAATACGCGTATAATTTTATGTTTTACAAAAAGAAAAACAGATCTCCTTCAATGTGATTTCTACATTCGCAAAGAAAACAATTCTTATTCACAAGCTTATATTGAATTAACGAAAAAATTTCATTTTATTGATTTGTCCTAATTTTAATAAAGTGAGTTTATTGACACATGGTTGATTTTTTAAAAAAGTCAATTATCCTTGAATAAAGTCAATTCTTCTATTCAAAAAGATTTCCAACTAATAATAGCCTTTTCAGAGATTAAGCTTAATTTTACAACAATGAAAAAAATAATTCTTGCCTTGCTTTTGATTCCTTTTACAAATCAATTAAAAGCACAAACTGAACTTATCAATATTGATTTTCAATCTGGAATCCCAACTGATTTTACCCTTGTTGATAATGACGGAAACACGCCATATTCCTCCCTTTCAGAATTTACAGGCGCTTGGATTAATTATGATGACCCAGATTCTCTAACGAATAATGTTGCTGCTTCAACTTCCTATTTTACTGTAGCAGATTCCGCTGACCGTTGGTTAATTACACCAGCTTTGCAGTTGGGCGCATTTGGAAATTTCGTTTCTTGGAAAGCAAAATCTCACGATCCTTCATTTCCAGACGATTATATGGTTTTACTTTCTACGACAGGAACTAATATTGCTGATTTTATTGATACTTTAGGAAATATCGAAGAAGAGAATTTTGAATGGACTAAACGCGAAGTGAATTTATCAACTAAAGGCTATAATTCACAACAAGTTTTCATTGCTATTGTGATAAGATCTTTAGAAGGATTCAAGTTATATGTTGATGATATTATCGTCAGAAAAGATGATCCATTAACTATTATAGAAAAGGAGCAACTCAACTTTAATTTGTACCCAAATCCATTTCAAAATGTACTGACTATTCAAACAGAAGAAGAAATTAGTTTGGTCCGTCTTTTTGATTTAAAAGGGCGGGTTCTAATTGAAAAGAATACAACTACCTTAAATCTGGAACACTTGGAAAAAGGATATTACTTTATTCAAATCACAAGCGGAACTAAAATAGCAACTAGAAAAGTATTGAAATTATAAGAATGGATACAGTAACTAATTCTATTCATCTTTTCGTTAAAGAACGTTTTGAGTCTTTTGAAGGAAGCCATGATTGGTTCCATATTGAACGTGTTTGGAAAACAGCAAAGTACCTTCAATCTCAGGAAGGCGGAAATTTAGAAGTTATCGAATTAGCAGCTTTATTACATGATATCGCTGATCATAAATATAACGATGGTGATTTTTTAAAAGGAGCAAGCGTTGCTTTTGATTTATTAATTAGTCACGGCGCAAGTGAAAAACTTGCAAAAGAAGTTTCTGAAATTATAGCGATTGTTTCGTTTAAGGGTGCAAATGTAGTAGATGAAACAGCAAGTTTAGAAGGTAAAATTGTGCGTGACGCAGACCGTTTAGATGCAATTGGGGCTATTGGAATTGCAAGGGCATTTGCTTATGGAGGAAGCAGAAACCGACCACTTTACAATCCTGAAATAGCACCACGACTCCATAATTCTAAGGAAGATTATTACACTTCCAAAAGTCACACAATAAATCATTTTTACGAAAAACTTCTTCTATTAAAAGAACGAATGGAAACTAAAACAGCACAAGATTTAGCAACAGAAAGACAGCAAGTTATGCTTAATTTCCTGATGCAATTTAAAAAAGAATGGAATCTTTGATTTTAGTGAATTGTAGATTTCAACTAAAAAACTCACCTCACACCTTCTGGATTCAAAATATTGATAAAGTGGAATCCTCTTGGAGCAAAACCCTCGTTATAGAAGAATTTATGTGCCTTAAAATTATAAGTATAAGAATCTAGCGCCATCATTGTACACTCATTTTCTTGTGCTTTTTTTGCTAAGAAATCAAAGATTAATTTTCCGACTCCTTTACTGCGATGAGCTTCCAAAACTACAATGTTATCAAGTTCTAAATACTTTCCACACCAAAGCTTGTTACCAATCCAAAAACCGCTTATTCCTAAACAATCTTCGTCTTCAAAAACGCCTACTTGTCCATAATTATGTGGTAACATAACATCTAACTCATTCGTATATTGTTCTAAAGTTAAGGCTGGATATAAATCGTTTAATACAGAAATGTATCTTAACATCTCGTCTTTATCTACTAATTCTCTCACTGTAAGCATAGAGGCAAAGATAAAATGAAAAAGAGAATTCTTCCCATTTTTGATGTAGAAATATTAGATGAAATTTTATTGACTCGTTTTT
>Ga0105050_10005552_pt1 | contig 16105 bp, 7 predicted proteins | sample FRY01_FD_78088 | JGI IMG/M metagenome (GOLD analysis project Ga0105050, IMG submission 78088) | Freshwater microbial communities from Lake Fryxell liftoff mats and glacier meltwater in Antarctica - FRY-01 | ecosystem: Environmental > Aquatic > Freshwater > Ice > Glacier meltwater ... | reverse complement strand
GTCCCCGCAGAGCTTGAGTCGGTTTTTCCCGGCACTTACGAGAGTACCACGTTTCAACGTCTGCTGCTAAATCATTGGACGCAGGAGCGGATGCCTGCAAAAATCCACCGCCCTGTTCCAAGGTCGAAAGACCGAAATCGAACCTCACCCTTGCCACTAAAATCCAAGAAGAACCCATTTTTTACCCTATTGCATCGACCGATTGGCCTTTCGCTGATGCTTTTGCGTTTGGTAATCGATATTCGACAACAGGTAAACGTTTTTGTCCTCCTAGCGATCGATCGGTTGATGGAACTCACGAGCAACATGACTTCTCGCAAGCGACGACGATCCTCAAGCTTCCTGCTGGCGTGCCTTCTGGCATCCGCCGCAGGATGTCACGATGGCCCGCTGTACGGTTTGAAGGTCATCAATCCCTACTACTCTCAAAAACAGTGGAAGGAAGATGAGAAATATGGCATCACCGATCACCAGCGCAAGCAAGAACTGGTAAAGCTTGTCGACTCTCTGCCACGTCTTCCAAAACAGCGGCAGGAGTATTGGCTCAAAAATCTTAATCAGATCATGGAGCACGACGAGAGCGCGGACATGCGACGGACCGCAGTGATGGCTGCCGGCCAATTAAATGACGCGACCGCCGATGAAATTGTCAGAAAAGGTTTAAAAGACGAAAGCACGAAGGTGAGACTTGCTTGCTGTGAGACCCTCGGCAATCGCACCGATGCGGAAGCAACACGGATGCTCGCCGAAACCGCAGGCAGTTCGACCGATCAAGATGTTCGGAGGCAAGCCTTCGCGGCTCTGGGGAAACACAAAGGACCGCTTGCCACCGATGCGTTGAAGATCGCTCTTGAAGATCGTGACCCAGCGACACGATCCATTGCCATGAAATCGTTGCGATCGACGACTGGCAAAAACTACGGGAATGATCCGGACGTCTGGATTGCGGCGCTGCAGGGCAAAGCCGTTGAAGAGCAGCCCGTTCGCTTCGCCGAGCGGATCGAAAGCTTGATCCGCTAGGCCGCCACTTCGTCAATGACGAGTGAACGAGGTTTGATTGCGGCTCAATCGTTTGCGATCCCTCCACGGTTGAGGATCGGGCGGTTTAAAAAAAAAGCGTTTTCGACTATAATATTGTTCCATTTTTACGGAGCTTCCAAGGCTTTCGCGTCGACCAGATACCGCATTGAATCCTGTTTATGGCGATTTTTCTTTTTATAGTCGGATTGGTGCTGATGATCGTCGGTGCCGAATTCTTGGTCCGCGGCTCATCAAGACTGGCCGTGATGATGGGCATCTCCCCGCTTGTCGTTGGTTTGACGGTGGTTGCGTTCGGGACCAGCGCGCCGGAATTTGCAGTCAGCTTTAAAGCGGCACTTTCCGATCAAGCGAACATTTGCGTTGGCAATGTCATCGGCAGCAACATCTTTAACATCTTGTTTATTCTCGGACTGTCTTCGGTGATCGCGCCGCTGATCGTTTCTCCTCAATTGATTCGTTTCGATTTGCCTCTGGTCATCGGCGTGTCAATCGCGACGCTATTGATGGGTCTCGATGGAAACTTCGGCCGTCTCGATGGCATCATTTTGTTTTCAAGCTTGATCGTTTACACCGTCGGCTTGATTTATTTTAGTCGCAAGAAGGGCGTTGACACCCCTGAAGGTGACGTGGCAGCATTGATTGCGCAGCCGAGCGGAAGGTCATACGGTTTCCGTTTGTTCACAAACATCAGCTTCATGATCATTGGCTTGGTGATGCTGGTTCTCGGAGCCAACTGGTTGGTGGAGACAGCAGTGACGTTTGCCAGATGGTTCGAAGTTAGCGAACTCGTGATTGGACTCACGATCGTTTCCATTGGAACTTCGTTGCCCGAAGTGGTGACATCCATCGTTGCCAGCCTCAAAGGGGAACGCGACATTGCGGTCGGCAATGTCGTTGGCAGCAATCTGTTCAACTTGCTCGGCGTGCTTGGTCTTGCATCGATCGTTGCCCCATCTGGACTCGAAGCAACGGCTCAGGTCCTACGGTTTGATCTTCCCGTGATGATTGCTGTCGCTGTCATTGCGTTGCCGATCTTCTTTACCGGCAGGCTCATTTCGCGTGGTGAAGGCAGCGTCTTACTTGCCTATTACGTTGCTTACACGCTGTACTTGCTTATGGATGCGTCAGACGATCCAAGACTTCCTTGGCTGGGAAACGCAATCTTATATGTGGCGATTCCGTTAACGACTTTAGTGTTCATTGTGAAATGCATTCGGTGTATGAAAACACCTAATGTGACAACCGCTTAAGCTTTCGCGATATTGACCAAGTCCCGCTTGCGACGCAGTTGACCGCAGGCCGCGTCGATCTCGCCGCCTTTGCGGACTCGAAAATTGACATTCACGCCGTTGCGTTCCAGGACTTCGCGAAAATGGCGGATGGATGCCGTGCTTGGCGTCTTATAAGGAAGCCCAGCGACGGGGTTGTACGGAATAATATTCAGCATCACCGGTCGACCTCGCATCAATCGTGCAAGTTGCTCGGCACAGGTTTGAGAGTCATTTTCGTCACCAAGCAAAACGTACTCAAACGTCAATCGGCGACCGCTGGCTTCGAAGTAGCGATCCGCGGCCTTCATCACCGCATCCAAGCCGATCTTCTTGTTGACGGGAACCAGCTTGTCGCGAAGCGGATCGTTGGGCGCGTGAAGGCTGACGGCTAAGTTGTAGGGCACCGCATGTTGAGCGAGTTTGTCGATCGCCGCAGGAAGTCCCACGGTGCTGATCGTGACACGGCGCGGGCTGATGCCAAGGCCCTCGGGTGATTTCGCGACGTCGAGCGCCCCGAGTACGCGTTGCAGGTTAGCAAGCGGTTCGCCCATGCCCATCATGACGATATGGCTCAGTCGTTCTTCACGCGGAAGCAGGTGCTGCAGCCTCAGCATCTGTTCCACGATCTCACCGCGGGTCAAGTTTCGCTCGACGCCATCCAATCCGCTGGCACAAAAGACACAGCCCATCGCACAACCGACTTGACTGCTAATGCAAATGCTTCGTCGATCTTCGTCGCGAAGCAACACGCATTCGACTTCGCCACCATCGGCGAGCCTGATCAGGAATTTCTCAGTGCCATCTTTGGAGGTTTGGTGCTTGGCAATCTCGCAGCTGAAAAGCACGAATTGCGAATCCAACCGCTCGCGGAGTCCCTGAGGCAAGTCGGTCATTTCGGCAAACGAGGCCGCTCGCCGCTGGAAAACCCACTTCCACACCTGCCCGGCCCGAAACGACTTGTCGCCGCTATCGACGATCCATGCTTTTAGATCATCGAAATCGATGTTCAACAGATGACGGCGCGCATCTCGCGGTGGTTTTTCGACGTTGAAGGGGGCCGAAGTCGCGTCGGCGTTGAGAATCGGTAGCGAGGAAGACATAGACGTCGTAGACAGTTATCTTGAGTTTGGCCGAGGTCGCAAAATCCCTGATCGGATACAGGAGCTTCGCATTTTACGCTAATCGCGGCGATTTGGTCAGGCGAGATTTAGCAATTGCGATAGTGTAATTGGCGACATCCGAACCACACGAAGTACTCCAACGGAGAACATTGGCATGAAGATTCGGGGTTTCTTCTCCGAAATCCAGAAACGTATGGCAAGGAGCCAGGTTAAAAAGCGAGCAAGCCGAGACGGCTGAAGAATCAGGCTTTCTTGACTTGGGCCGTGCAACACAGTATTCCGCTAAGTTTGACAAACATCGATTCAGGATTTTTAGATGACCCAATCTCGACCCGTTATCGCGACTTGTGTGGGACTGATGTCGCTCATCTTGATGGTTGCTTTTGCGCGACGAAGCGACGCCCAGCTAGCCATCGAAAATCGTTTTACCGATCTCGATGCCAACAACGACGACAAGTTGACCACGGACGAATTGCCACAACCGGCAATCTTCAAAAAGCTGGACCTAAACGGTGACGGCGAAATCACCAAGCTCGAGGCAAGAAAAGCCTTCCTTGTCGGTGCACTCGAAGGAATCCTTTCCGTTCCCTCGGAGGGGGACAATTCTGAGTCGTCTGAAAAGTTAAGCGAACCAACGATGCTTTCCGAAACGCCCGTTCGCCAAGGACCTAAGTTGCTCATCCCCGGTGAGCACGGAGTGGGCAGTTTTGTCGCCGACCTCGCGTTTACCGATGTCGACGGTAAGCAACATTATTTAAGCGAGTTCGCAACCGATCAAGCCGTCGTAATCGCCATGACAAGCACCAGTTGCCCGCTTAGCAAAAAGTATTTTCCGACCCTGCAAGAGTTAGCCCAAACCTATTCCAGTCAAGGCATTCGGTTTGTGCTCGCCAATCCGGTGGCTGCGGATAACGTCGACCAGATGAAATCGCTGCAATCGCAGTTGGGTGATTTAGCGATCTATGTTTTTGACGAAGACAACTCATTGGCAAGAGCCTTGGGAGCACAGACGACGACCGATGTGATCGTGCTCGATCCGTCGCGAACGATTACCTATCACGGAGCCATCGATGATCAATACGGGTTCGGCTTTTCATTGGACGCGCCGCGGCATACTTATCTGATCGATGCCCTGGATGCATTGCTCGATGGGCGGCAGCCGCTCGTTACCGCGACCGCCGCTCCGGGCTGTGTGCTTAACCTCAAGCCGAATAACGCAAACGATAACTTGCCTACCTATCACGGCGACATCTCGCGACTTGTCCAGCGTCACTGTGTCGAATGCCATCGTGATGACGGGGTTGGGCCCTTTGCACTGGATACCTATGACGACATTGTCTCGCACGCACCGATGATTCGCGAAGTCGTCCAGCGTGGCAGCATGCCTCCGTGGTTTGCGGTGTCGAAAGATCCAGAGCAGCCAAGCCCATGGCTCAACGATCGCTCGCTTTCGAATGCCGAGAAACAAAGTTTGATCCGTTGGCTCGAGAGCGACCAGCGCGAGGGTGATCCTAAGGATGCTCCCCGTCCGAAAACTTTTCCGGGTGGTTGGTCGATCGGAGAGCCCGATGCGGTGTTCCAGTTCGCCACACCGGTAGAAGTCAAAGCGACCGGCACGATGCCCTATAAGAATGTCGTTGTTGAAACTAATCTTTCCGAGGACAAATGGGTCCAGGCGATTGAAGTTCGCCCCAGCAACGCTGCCGTCGTTCATCATGTGCTTGTCTTCGCTCAAGGTGCCGACGATGCCGAAGGTCAACGTGATAATGACGCGGACGAACGGAGCGGCTATTGGGGCATTTATGTTCCTGGGAATAGCTCGCTCGTCTATCCCGACGGCTATGCGAAGCGGTTGCCCAAAGGTGCCAAACTTCGTTTTCAGATGCACTACACACCCAACGGCACCGCAACCGAAGACAGCACTCGCATTGGCCTCGTGTATGCGAAAGAAACACCGAAGCATGAGATCCGCGTTGCGGGCATCGTCAACCCCCGGCTCAGCATTCCGCCGGGCGCTGACAATCATAAGGAAGTCGCGAGCTTGCGAGTGCCGTCCGATGTCCAGGTTCTGGCTTTCTTGCCTCACATGCATTTGCGAGGCAAAGCGGCTCGCTACGAAGTTGTCACATCGACCGGCACCGAAACGTTGCTCGATGTTCCCAACTACGATTTCAATTGGCAGTTGCTCTATCGCTATGCCGAACCGCTGTCACTCAAGAGCGGCGATACGCTTCGCTTTACCGCCTGGTACGACAATAGTGAGAACAATCCGGCGAATCCGGATCCCACACGTACCGTTCGCTGGGGCCAACAAACCTTTGATGAGATGCACCTCGGCTATGTTGAATACATCGTACCCGGAGCGAAGCCAGGGGAAGCCGTCGACGGAATGCGTCGCGCTCAAGCCATCGACGCCATTCGCGGCCGAGAAGGTAGCGTGAGCGGTGGAATCTTATTCGGTCAACTGGATATCAACGATGATGGGGAAATAACGAAAGCAGAGGTCCGCGAGCGGATGCCCGACAACGCCAATGCAGCGGGCCCCATCTTTGACCGCTTGGATCGCGATCAAAACGGCAAGCTCGATAAGACAGAATTTGAAGCGCTGCAAACGCTGTTGAAGCGATAGTTTTTAAAAAACGTGCCAGATGGATTGTACGAAACCTCATGGAACGGGGTCACTTCGCCAGGAATGCCAACAAGCTTGCCAACTGGTCGTCCGTCAGCAGGTCCCCGAAGTTGTCCGGCATCAGCGAACGCTGCGAATCTCGTTGCGATGCAATATCCTCGACGGAGATCACTCTTTCCTTGCCGTCGCTTTGCATGATCCGGGTCTCGAAACCATCCAAACTTCGGACCAAGCCGGCGACAATGGTGCCATCTTCCAGCAACAGAGTCGAAGCCCGAAAGGCGACATCCACGTTGCGATGAGGCAACAAAACATCCTCGGCCAATCGTTCGAGCCCACGTGTCTTCACACCATCCAACTGTGGTCCGATTACGGTCCCTTTGCCTGACAATTGATGACAGGTTTGGCAATTCTTTTCAAACAACTGCTGGCCAGAGTCAAGATCGATGGAGGCGAGCGACATACTGACGGTCCGTTTTCGCAACATCTCATCCTGGACCTCCGCCGACGGATCAGCGGCTTGGCACCACGCCATCAGCTTGATTACCGCATTGGCGTCATCGGCGTGATTGGCATCTCCGGGCTGCTTAGTAGTGGCATCGTCCGGCAACAGTGATTCAAGTCCCACGACCGATCGAGTGCCAAGTTGTCCCGTTTCAATCAGCTGAACCAACAGGCTGCGACCTTCAGGGCTGCCAATCAACGGCCTGGCGATTTCAACGTGACGATTTGAAGGCGTGTTTTGTCCCAAACTTCTCGCCAACTCAATCGCCAACTCAATCGCGTTAGTAGTACTAGAATCTCTCTTTAACCGTTCAATCATTTGACTCGGACTGGGCAGGCCAGCCGAAGCCTGCATTTGATTCGCTGCAGACAAAACATTGGCCAAGGTAAGGTGTCGTTTTGCTCGCACAAGCGATTCCGCAAGTCGAGACCGCGAGCGCCAATCCAATCGATCGTCCAAAATCAATGATTCGATTTTTGATTGCCAAGAGACCAACGGTGCATCACCAAGAAACCCAGTCACCCGATCGATGAGTGGCTGCATCGGAATCGGATTCAGACCTGAAACCGAAAAGCGTCCTACGGCAATCCAGGCGTAGGCCTTTCCCGCATCGCCATCAGTGACGATGATTCGAACGGATCGCCCCATGTTCTCATCCGTTGACCATGTGACCTGCTTTGCCACATCGTTACGTGGCGGCCTTGCTTGGTGAAGAACTTCGCCACTGTTGGCATCAATCAGCTTCATGGAGTTAAGGCCCAGGGCTGACTGATTCGGGACGCCGTCATGACCGGCCACCCAACAAGTTATCTCAACCGGTGCCACAAATGAGTCGCTGATCCATCGCCCTGTATACTTTTCACCCAGCGTCAAACTGCTGAAGTAAAGATGATCATTCTGTTGATCCTTCGCCTTTCGGTTCTCCGTCAGCCAGCTCACATTTTGAGCGGCACTTGCCACCGTCCCCAACCCGACACTCTTCGCATCGAGCGGTTCGGCGTGCCAACCCAGGATCGCCGAATCAGACTCATTCATCAGGTCTTGGACTTGTCGCAGATAGCCGTCTAAGACATGCGCCGTCCACTGCTCGACTTCCGAGACATTTCTTTTACCCGCAGCCTCCAATCGAGCTCGCAATCGCTCCAGCCACTCGGCTTGTTCGTCCAAGCGGATCGCCTCATTGTTTCGTAGATAAGCCACTAACGATGGCAATCGATCAGCATGCAAATTCTTAATCGCATAATCGATCAGTACTCGCTTCTGAAGATCTTGTGGCCGGGATGTTTGCATGAATTGAAACAAACCCTCGGCGAGGTCACTGGACGGAATCGTCGTGAGCACGTCAGCCAAATAAGCCGAGTGCGGACCATCGAGGCCTAGCGATCCATCGGCGTTCGCGTTGAACGTCGCTGCATGCCAATCAGGAATCAGCATTTGTCGCCGCTCAGAAGACTCCAAAGCGCGGCGAACACAAATCTTCCCGGCTTGATACAGAAGATTACCAGGAGGATAAGACGTCGCGATGCGAATCAACTCAGCAAAGCTTGTCGCACTCGCGGACGATGCCAAAGCCTCCATGCGAGCCTGCGAGATCGCGAGTCGAGCATTCGGGTCGACGACAACGGAATCCTCAGGACCCGTCATTCGCAAAGCTTCATCGGCGAATGTCGCAAACACGGCAGCACATCGGAAGGCATGAACCTGTGCTAACGGTTCCTTTGACTGCATGACCGATGAAAGTTCCGCGGAGGTCAATTTACCGCCGCGTGCCAATGCCCACATCGCGTTGACTTGACGATGAACCGAGTCGGACGCAGAGATCGCATCATGAAGTTCTGATTCTGTTGCCTCGAAGTCGTAATCACAAATTTGTTGAAGCGCCAAGCGGCGTCGTGTCGCGTTGTCACTACCTAACTCGAATACGAAAGGAGACCCGACGGAACGAACGCTTGATTCGCGCTCATGAGGCAGCACTGCGGCATGAAGCGGTTGAGAACTTTCATCATCCGGTCCAGTGATTCGCCAGATTCGACCTCGAAACCGATCACGATCGGGATGATCCAGGGGAACCTCGTAATGGCCAATGATCTTGTTATAAAAATCCGCTACGTAAATCGCTCCATCAGGCCCAAGCTGAATATCGACCGGACGAAACCATGAATCTTCGCTGGTCATGAAATCAGGTTGTTCAACCGCAGTGATACCCTCCTGGGTCGCCACCATTCGATTTCGATTGATGCGACTGGTCATCACGTTGCCGCTAAATAAATCATGATGAAACGATTCTGGAAAGTGCGAAGCTTCGTAGCAAACCAAACCACTGATGGCCGTGCTGTCATGTAAGTGGTTCATCAAGTCTGGCACAAAGCCAAGGCCGTTGTCTGGTCGGCCAAAACTCTTGTAACTACCACCGCGAATCAATCGCGAGATCGGCTTGCTATGACAGTCCGCCGAATACCAATCACCCCATTGATCTTGAGTCATGCCAAACGGGTTGACTTGGCCTTGAGTAAATTGCTCGATACGGCTGCCATCGGGCCAGAAACGAAACGTATTGCCACTGGTCAAATCGATCTTGGATCCATCGCTTGCCGCAACGATGGAGTGGTTATTGAAGCCATGGCAAGCATAGATCCAACCATCTTCGCCCCGACGCAGTGAATTGATCATGCCGTGGGTGTCGCGTGTCGTGTCGAAAGGCCCCAACAGTTTGGTGCGATGGTCACAGACGGAATCTCCATCGGTATCGCGCAAGTACAAAATGTCGGGAATGCTAAAACAGATGACCCCATCACCGTAAGGCACTAAGCCGATCGGGATGTTTAGCTTGTCGGCAAACTGCGTGACCGTATCTGCGCTGCCATCACCATTGGTATCCTCCAATATTTGAATCGAGTCTCGTGGTTCCTGACCCGCGTGAGCAGGGCTTGGGTATTCGAATGTTTGAGTGATCCAAAGTCGTCCGCGAGCATCAAATGCCATATTCAATGGTTTGGCAATCTGTGGCTCCGATGCAAAGAGCTGGACCTGAAATCCCGGTGGCAAGTGGAAACCGGTCCGTTCTTGCTCCGGTGACCTGGCATCCGTGCTACGAATCGTCAACCCAAACTCACTTGTGGGTGTCGAGGGTTCCGCGGCCGAGTCGTTCGCTGGGATGGACTTTTGGTCATCAACGGATTGTGCCACCGTGGCCGCTTCGGGGAACGAAGCAGCGATCAGAATAACCAACATTCCCCTGATCGTGCCACCGATCCGCATGCCATGAATAACGCCAAACATATCGCAGTAGTATCCAAATCAAAAACGTTGACCAACGGCATCGAGTCGAAGCAAGCCGCCAACAAGTAAACGATAGAAGCTCTCTACTTCTTTTTCTTGGGGGCAGCTTTAACACGTAGCGGCCAGTTGGGATCTTCGGTTCTTGCATCCTTCATGATCAATGTGGCCTTGGAAACCAGGTCGGAATGTTCACCCGCAACGTCGTTCTTCTCGCCCTGATCCGTGTCAAGATCGAAAAGCTCGATGGGCTGGTTCGGGCCGTTGCGCACAGCCTTCCAATTGTCAAACCGCGTTGCCTGAATCGAAGCGCCCTCGTGTAACTCCCAATAAAAATAATCTCGTTTTGGAGCTGGACCACCTTTTAGAAACGAGACCAAAGAATGACCATCGGAATGCACACCTTCGGGCAATTTCGACCCGGTCAATTCAGCCACGGTTGGCAAGAAGTCCCAGAATGCCCACGGCTCGTCAGTCACTCGCCCCGCGGGCACCGTTCCCGGCCACCATGCAAATGCCGCATTCCGCAAACCACCTTCGTACATGCCGCGTTTGAATCCGCGTAACTGGCCGCCCATGGTTTGATCGAATAGACGGCCGATTTCGGACGTCTCAGGAAACGATGAGCCGTTGTCACCGGAAAACATAAGAAGCGTATCTTTCTCGATACCAAGATCCTTTAGCCGCTGCGTCAAACGCCCCAAATCGCTGTCGAGCCGGGTAACTTGTGCCGCGTAAGCTTTCTGTTGATTGCTCCATGGCTTATTAGCATAGACACCGAAATCGTCAATCTCATGGCGTCCATGCGGAAGCGTGATGGCATAGAACAAAAAGAAGGGCTGGTCTTTGATGGACGACACCCACCTCAACGCTTCCTCGCCGATCAGACTTTGCGCATACGTCGCACCCACGGACTTTCCATCGTTGCCCGGCAATTCGAAACGCTGGTCATCGTTGTACAAGTAGGTAGGAAAGTAGCTGTGTGCATGACGTTGACAGTTGTATCCATAGAAATGGTCGAAACCAACCTTCAAAGGACTTCCCGAAGTATCAAACATACCCATGCCCCACTTACCAACGCATGCGGTCGCGTAGCCCTGTTGCTTGAGCTGTTGAGCGACGGTGTAGGTGCCTTCAGGAAGCGGCATTTGGCCTTCCGGTTGAATCTCTCGATTCGCTCGAATGGGGCAGTGTCCTGTATGCAGGCCCGTCATCAGCGTCGATCGTGCCGGAGCACAGACGGTTGTTCCCGTGTACGCCTGCAGATAACGAGTTCCTGCGGAGCAGAGTTGGTCAACGTTCGGCGTCTGAATCAGCTTCTGACCGTAAGCCCCGCAATCGCCCATCGCTAAATCATCACTGAGAACAAAGATGATGTTTGGTTTGGATGGATTGGGATCAGCGGCGGTGGCAACAGCCGTCGTCGCAAGAAGAAAGACCATGAAGCCTGCCTGTGCAAATTTCCAAATCATTAAAGTACCTTTGGTTCGATGAGATAAAGTGCGGAGGCATCAGGCTTGCGGACTAGCGACTTAGTCACTCGATGAGCGCGCGAGGAAGCTCAATGTGTTCCACATTCAATCATCGGGTTATAAGTTGCTTGCTGAGTTTGCAAACAGGGCTAAAATAAGGTCCCGTACGGCAAGTGATTTTTAGACAAGTGTTGTTCGATTGCACGACCATCAGACCTGGAAAGCGATGAATGCTCACGTGATAGTGTATCGCACCTGGAGAGACGATGAGTCGATTCTGCGATGGCGATTCGATTTGATTGAAAAGCTCAAGCTCGTTGTCTGAAGTCGAAGAACGGCGAACTCGTAAGTAAAATATTGAGGAGCCGCCGTGCGTCAAACGCTGTTCGTCATTGTCGAGTCATCACATCCGAGCGTGATGACGACAATGACGATTCCGGAAATCATTTCCCGATCGCTGCTCAAACGAGCCCGGTCAGCGGGCCATCAGCGCAATAGTCAGGATTGCCGAAGGTTGGCGTGGGATGACCCATCGCTTCAGCGATGTTTAGCAGCAACCGATTATGAGGCACCTTTTTCAATTGAATCGCTTGCCCCATTTTGAATCCTAGACCACCACCGACCAACACAAATGGAATGTCGTTCAAGGTATGCGAATTTCCCTTGCCGAGCTCATTCGTCCAGATAATCGTCGTGTGATCGAGCATCGAGCCTTCGCCACCCGGCTCCGGCGTCTCCGCCAATCGTTTTGAAAGATAAGCGATCTGCTCACAGAACCAGGTGTTGATTTTTGTCAACTTCTCATACGCGTCCGTGTTCGAATCGGGCTCGTGCGATAGCGCATGGTGCCCCTCGTCGACACCGATCCAATTCATCTTCGCGCCGCCAACGCTGTTGGTGTATTGCAGGGTGGCGATACGATTGAAGTCAGCAGCGAATGCGTTAACCATCAGGTCGATCTGCATCCGGCTAAGTTGAGGCATGTTGTCGTTTTCCCTTTCGACGCCCTCTGGCATTTCGGGAACGGCATGGCCGAGATCCTGCTTCGTTGCGGCAAGCTCTTTCTCTTGACGCATGTCTTTCTCAAGATCTCGAATCATGGAAGCATGCTGCTGAAGCAGTTGTCGATCTTCGGCACTAAGCAGCGCTTCGACTTTGCGGAAGTCTTCGCTCAAGTCATCGAGCACGCTCGCAATGGTGTCGCGATCTTTCACTTGTCCGTACAACTTGTCGAACATTTGGTAGGGATCATTAATCGGCGCGACGGGCTGATTCGGCCCTGCGTAGGACATTCGTGTCCACGTATCAGCGTGATCAGGAACCATGACTCCGAATTCCAGCGAACCAAAGCGGGTTTGCGTCGAAGTGTCTTGTTGGAGTTTGTTCTTGATATGCTGGTCGATCGAAATTCCACGTGACCATCCCGCAGGCGTATCGCTTCCGCCTTGGATGTCGCCCGGAAAAAGTTCGATCCCCGTCAGCAAGCACCCGATGCCTCGCATGTGGCCATCGCCATCACCGCGAATCTTGTCGCACAATCCGTGGAGCGTCAACGTTTGATCGCGAAACGGGTCAAGCGGTTGAAGGATTCGCTTAAACGATTCGAGCTTGCCTTCCGCATCTGGCCAAAAGTGTTCGGGAATGACGCCGTTGGGCGTAAATACGACGACAAGCCTTTTTCGCTTCGTCGTCGCCGATGCCCAACCGAGGCTCGACAAGTTCATGAATAGGGGCAGCGCTGCCGCCGTGATTCCGGTTCGGCGGAGAAACTCGCGACGGCTAGTATTTTGGTTCGTCATGATCTTCGTTTTTCTTTTCACGTAATTATCAATTTTTTCAATCTGCGTTCGTTTCGCGTAAAGCGATCACTCAAATCGTTTTTTGAGGCTTGGGCCCCGTCGCCGCCACGACGGCAATCTCAACAATCAAACTTCGAATGTTATAGTCGCTTTCGCGAAATTTAACTTTCATCTGCTCCAACCGATCCACACCATACGCACCGATTGGCTGTTTGACGAAGTGCAAAAACATTCGATTGATGAACGCCGTTTGAGCATCATCACTGTTGATCAAGTATTGCGACAACTCTCGTGCGCCATTAAACGCAACATTGTTTCCTTGGCGGTCGATGTAGCTGCCGGTCGCATCGATCGGCTTGGACTTTTCATCGGTCCGCCATTTCCCGACCGCGTCAAACTGCTCCAGGCTGAAACCGAGTGCATTGATGACGCTGTGACAGGATTGGCAGGCCGTTAATCCGGTTTGCAGGTGAACTCGTTCCCGAGTGGTCAAGTCCGCATGAAGCGAGGGGCTAAGCGGCGCGAACGCATCGGTGGGTGGTCGCATAACGCGACCCAGCATGAACCGGGTCAGAAATACACCTCGATGAATCGGCGATGTGGTGTCGTTGTACGCCAGCCCACTCATCATCAATGGATGCGTCAGCACACCCACGCGGAGATCTGCGTTGGAGGCCGTTCGTGAAAAATCACCGTTGGCATCATCGCCCGTTGGCTTCCACTGATCGCCATAAAACTTCGCCATCCGATCTGAACTGTATGCCCAATCGGATTGCAAAAGCTGGCGAAAATCACTCGCTTCACTCCAAACAACCGACTCTAAAAATAAATCGAGTGAATCACGTAGATCGCTTACCAATTCAGCATCGAAGCCGGCGAATGACTCCTCATCCTTCGTGAGTTCGCTGATGTGACCGAGGTTCAACCAATGATGAAGCGCCTCGCGTGTCTTTGCCTTGGTACGTGGGTCTTCGAGCATTCTCCAAGCGGCATCTCGAATTTGTGCTTCGCTATTGAGGCTTTCTTTTTCCGCGTCGCGCCAAAGCCGATCATCGGGAACCGAATCCCACATCGTCATCGCGAGTCGCATCGAATTTTGGAAGTCAGGAGACACGCCCATTGCGAGCGACGGGTACAAAAAGCGCGGTGACTTCAACGTCAGGATCACGATCCGACGCAGCCCTTCATGATCGTCGTCGGTTGCGGCCAGTTGGTCATCGACATAAGCCTTGCGGACTTCATCACCCGCAGGTCGTCGAAGCGAAACATCAACTAGCTCGTAGGCAAACTGTCGGAGCAGTTCTCGACCTTCGGGCGCGTCATTTTTCTTGCGATGATCTTTGGCGTAGCGAGGCCAAAGGTCATCCGCGACCACATCAGCAAACTCGACCGCGCCCTTGGTTATCGCTTCATCCCACTCCCGGCTAATCGTCGAGCCCCGTTCATAACCAGCACTGCGATCATCGGCGGGCAACTGAACTTGTGGCGCGAATGTTTTTTCGAACCCACCGGGCACGAGATTTCGAGTCGGAATGATTTCCTCAACGCCGCCTGGTCTTCGCCATGAAAGTGAAAAGCTTGCCGGGACATCGCCCGTCTTGCGTTCGCGTTTGAAGAACTCCAGTCGCAGTGGATAAAGGCGACCGCCGAGCAATTCGATGTTCGCCTTGTACTCGGCAGCGTCACCCGATTGCACGTGGTTATCAAAAAAAGCTTTCTCGGTGTCGATCAAGTAAACCTTAAACGCACCCATGCCACGCACGATGATCTCGTAACGTCCGCTCTCAGGCACCAATACGCCGCCGTTCCAGTAGATTGAAAATTTGTTGTTTTCAATCCCTTCACCAGGACTATCCATACCGTAGTCGTAATCGATCTTCGCATCGACTCGCTCGAAGGCTCTCTTATCCTCTTTCCAACCGCTGTGATTGAAATAAATCGCATCGAGCCCTCGTTCCTCGCCGACTTGATTGCGTCGACGGAAGTGAGTGTAGATGTCGGTCACACTTTGGCGAAACTGTTCCGCGGTCAATCGTGCCAATGCCGCTCTCGGGGGCGAATTTCGAAGTTGTGCGGCTTCGCTGTAGAAATTTTCATACGCGTAAAGTGCCGTCGCGAAAGCATCTTCGCTGACACAGAGTTCCGGTTCACCCTCGGGCATTGTTTGATCAATGACGGTAGCCAACTCTTGCACGGATCGATCACCCGCGAGGGCCGACTCATGGGCGCCATCAATGCCCTGGCCTTTTTCGCCATGACACGATGCGCACTGATTCGCAAACAACTGCGATCCACGCAACAACAACGCTTCTCGTTGCGACTCGCTCAACTCACGTCCGCTGGTTGAAGGCAACGATTGAGTCGTCTTCGATTCGCCAGAGTCGGCGGCCATCGTCACGTTGGCCGAGCCACCGCTTACCGCGACGCACAAACCCAGGGCGAAAAGTTGCTTCGCCCAACTCTTTTGGAAGGATGGTAACTTGCCGATGATTTGTGGTTGACCTTGCATCGTTAATTGGCGACCTCAAACTTTAATTCGTACGATCCCTTTTCTCGCTCGCTCATTTCTATCGCGCAAGAACGGATTGTGTTTTTGACGAATGACCTTTTGCGAAGATGAACAGGTCGAAAACCGTTCTTTTCAAAAGAAAGGCTACGAGCCGGGAATTCAAATGGTGGGTGGGCTTCTGCAGGTGGGGACGGTCAATGGCGCCGTCTGACACGAATTGTACACAATTAAACCTTGTCTGTCACTTTTTAGGTATCGGCCAAGCGATTTACGCGAATGCCGTTTTTTAAGGGTCTCGCACTGAAAAAAAGCGATTAGCGGGGGAGGCAAAGAGGCTCGCCTCATCGCCCCGTCGCGTAGAAACGATGACTTCGAGATTGGAAGTAGCGTAGCATAGGCGTCCGAATCCTCCGAATCCCCACGTTCCGCAGCCATCTGCGACAAAATCGCCCCTCAATCGCCCCTCAATCGCCCCTCAATCG
>Ga0105050_10005550_pt1 | contig 16107 bp, 18 predicted proteins | sample FRY01_FD_78088 | JGI IMG/M metagenome (GOLD analysis project Ga0105050, IMG submission 78088) | Freshwater microbial communities from Lake Fryxell liftoff mats and glacier meltwater in Antarctica - FRY-01 | ecosystem: Environmental > Aquatic > Freshwater > Ice > Glacier meltwater ... | reverse complement strand
GACCAATGGCCAAGGCGAGTGGATGACATCCAGCGCGTGCGCCAGCCGCACCTGTTTTTGCAGACCTGCCATCTGAACGCGGGCATCCACCGCGGCAGCCAAAGCCAGGTCGTTTTCGGTCGGCTGCCAGTGCCAGCCCGGCATGTGTTCGGCAAACCAGACCACGTGTTGCCCCGGACCCGAGGCAACCTCCAGCGCGCTGCCTTGCGCGGGAAGCAGTGCCTGGAGTCGCTCCAGAATGGCTTGTTTGTTGCGCTCGGCGGCCGGGCTGAATGGCAGGTTGTCCCCGGTCATGAACAGGCCCGCGGACAGCGCATGCTGCGCATTGCGGGAGCGGTCGGCCAGCCGCGCTGCGAGCCGAGGGGAAAGAGGAGAAGCACAGTGACCATTGCCGCCGATTATCCGCAACCGCCTGGATGCCATGGTGCGCAAGCCCTGTGCGCTCTGGGTCACAGAGCTGAAGCAGGCCAGCGACTCAGTTCACCAGCACCAGCTTGCCCTTCACCGAGCGCGAGCCCATCACGGCGAACGCTTTCGGCAATTCCTGCATCGGCAGGGTCTGATCGATTTGCGGTTTGATCTGGCCCTTGAGATACATGCCCGCCAGGATTTGCATCATGTTGGCGTTTGCCTGCGGCTCGCGGCGGGCGAAGTCGCCCCAGAACACACCGACGATGCTCGCGCCTTTGAGCAAGCTGAGGTTGAGCGGCAGGCTGGGAATGGGACCGCTGGCAAAACCGACCACAAGGTAGCGCCCGCGCCAGGCGATGGAGCGGAAAGCGGGTTCAGCAAAATCACCGCCGACCGGGTCGTAGATCACGTCTGGGCCTTTGCCATCGGTCAGGCGTTTGATCTCGTCACGCAGACCGTTCGCTGGCGTGTGCACGCTGTAGTTGATGGTTTCATCAGCCCCCAGCGTTTTGCACAGCGCGCATTTCTCTGCGGTGGAGGCGGCGGCGATTACGCGCGCACCGGCCGACTTGGCGAGCTGAATCGCTGCGGTGCCCACGCCACCGGCCGCGCCCAGCACCAGCACTGTCTCGCCCGCTTGCAAGGCAGCGCGGTCCATCAGGCCGTGCCAGGACGTGGCGTAAATCATGATGAAAGCGGCTGCATCCACCGGCGAGAAGCCGGGTGGCAGCGGCATGCACAAGGCGGCCGGCGCGATTACATGGGTGGCGAAACCGCCGGTGCCGCTCAGGCACGCCACGCTCTGGCCGGTTTGCAGGTGCTTCACACCGTCGCCCACCGCGCGCACCACGCCGGCGTACTCGGAGCCCGGCACAAATGGCAGTGGCGGCTTCATCTGGTACTTGTTCTGCACAATCAGCAGATCGGGGAAATTCAGGCTTGCGGCCTGGATCTCGATCAGCACCTCACCCGCCTTGGGTTCGGGTGTGGGCAGCTCGGTCCACTTCAGGGCGTCAACGCCCACCGGGTTCTCGCACAGCCAAGCATGCATGGGATGTCCTTTCAGGTCGGGTTCAAAAGGGCCATGATAGGCAGACGCATTGCTTGGGCACTCGGGGTCAACCCGCTGCGCTGTCGCTGGTGTGACGGCGGGCAGCGAATGCCCCGCTTCAAGTGGGTGCAGTCAGCAAGCGACCTAAAATCGCGCCCATGAAAATTCTCATCTCCAACGACGACGGATACCAGGCCAACGGCATCGTGGCGCTCTACGAGGCGGTGCGCGAATTGCCGGGTGTGGAGGTCGAGGTAGTGGCCCCCGAGCACAACAACAGCGCCAAATCGAACGCGCTCACCCTACATTCGCCGCTCTACGTGCACACCGCTCGCAACGGCTTTCGGTATGTGAACGGTACGCCAGCCGATTGCGTGCACATCGCACTCACCGGTTTGCTGGGTTACCGGCCCGATCTCGTGATCTCTGGCATCAACAATGGCGCCAACATGGGCGACGACACGATTTATTCTGGCACCGTGGGCGCGGCGATGGAGGGCTACCTGTTCGGCATTCCCGCCATCGCGTTTTCGCAGACCGAGCGGGGCTGGGCGCATCTGGATGTGGCGGCGCAAAAAGCCGCGCAGCTGGTCGCGCAGCTGCTGCCCTCGCTGCCCGAGGTGGGCGGCCACACGGCACCTTGGTTGCTCAACGTGAACATTCCCAACCTGCCGGCCGATGAAATCAAAGGCTTCAAGGTCGCCCGGCTGGGCCGGCGCCATGCGGCAGAAAAGGTTATTTCGCAGGCCAACCCTCGGGGTGACACCATGTATTGGATCGGCAGCGTCGGCGCTGCCAAGGACGGCTCCGAGGGCACCGACTTTCACGCCGCCACCCAGGGTTACGCCACCATCACGCCGCTTCAGATTGACCTCACCGACCACGATCGCCTGTCTTACTGGGCACCGACCGCCGCCCAGATGTCGCTTGCGCCCACCCGGGACGCTGCGGTGTGAGACATCCATCGCCGCCCGGCAAGCCAGGTACGCCGCGCTCCCGGCCCGCTTTTCCGGCAGCTTTTTTGTTTGCGCCCAACGCTGCGTCTGTGCTGCCACCGCTCGGTTTCAAAGCATCTGCGTTGTCCATCCCAGGCGTGGCGTGCGCCACTGGCCTGGGCATGGACTCTCAGGCGGTGCGAGCAGCGATGGTGCGCAAGCTGCAAGCGCAGGGCGTCTCTCATCCCATGGTGCTCAGCGCCATGAGCGCGGTGGAGCGGCACCGGTTTGTGGATTCGGCCCTGATCAGCCAGGCCTACGAAGACACCAGCCTGCCAATTGGCTTCGGGCAGACGATCTCCAAGCCCAACGTGGTCGCACGCATGGCCGAGCTGCTGTGTCATGCCCATGCCGACAAGCTGGGTCGGGTGCTGGAGATCGGCACCGGTTGTGGATACCAGGCCGCTGTGTTGAGCCAGCTGGCGCGCGAGGTCTACAGCATCGAGCGGCTGCGTGGCTTGCACGAGCGTGCGCGCGAAAATTTGCGGCCAATGCGCGTCGCCAACCTGCACCTGCTGCTAGGGGACGGCATGCTGGGTTTTGCACGCGGCGCGCCCTATGCTGGAATCATTGCAGCGGCCAGTGGGGAAGATATTCCCCCCGCCTGGATTGATCAGTTGGCGGTGGGTGGGCGTTTGGTCGCGCCGGCAGCAAACGGCGCCGGCGGCCAGCATCTGGTGGTGGTTCACAAGACTGTTACCGGCGTGGTGCGTACCGTGTTGGATGATGTCAATTTTGTGCCTCTAAAATCGGGGATTGCCTGAGCGGCGCGGTCCTGGCGTTGACTGCGCTTTTCTGGCCTCTGCGACCGGCTGGCTGCGCCGGTCTGCACCACCGATGGGAGTTTTCATGCGTATTTTGATCGGCAATTCTGTTGCCGTCCACCACCGGCCAGAGCGATCAATGCTGGGGCGCATGGCGCTGGCGACCGTGTTGGGCGCGCTGCTGGTGACCGCCGGATGTTCCACCCGCCGCATGTCCCAGCCCGCGCCGGTTGAAGACCGCGTTGGCGTTACCGCTCCGGCGGTGTCAATGCTGCCTGGTGCCGAAAACGCTGGCAAACCGGGCTATTACACCGTTCGCCCTGGCGATACGGTTTACCGCATAGCCCTTGAAACGGGCCAGAGTCCGCGCGACCTGCAAGCCTGGAACAAACTGACCAACCCCAACCTGATTGAGGTCGGCCAGGTGCTGCGGGTGGTGCCGCCTGCTGCCATGGCCACCGCCTCTGTTCCAGCGGCTCCTGCCGCGGCTGCTGTCACCACCACGCCTGTGTCGCCTGGCTCGGTGGTATCGCGCCCGCTGGACAGCACGGCGCCAGTCACACCGGCACCAGCACCCGCATCGGCCGGTGCCGACAACGTCGCCTTCCTCTGGCCCTCACAGGGCGAGGTGATTGCCAATTTCGATGAGGCCAAGAACAAGGGGATCTCGATTGCAGGGCGCATCGGCGACCCAGTGGTGGCGGCCGCCGATGGGCGGGTGGTGTACGCTGGTGCTGGGTTGCGTGGCTACGGCAACCTGATCATCCTCAAACACAACAACACCTACCTCACCGCCTACGCCCACAACCAGGCCTTGCTGGTTCGCGAAGACCAGGCGGTGCGCCAGGGGCAGAAGATCGCCGAGATGGGCAGCAGCGACGCCGACCGTGTGAAGCTGCATTTCGAGGTGCGGCGCCAGGGCAAACCTGTCGACCCGCTGGGCTTCTTGCCCAAGCGCTGAAGCAGCGCACACCCCAATGCGCTGAACTGCCCGCCATGCCTTGGCCTCTTTCTGGGTTTTGACATCGAATCGATCCCGGATGTTGCTGGGTTGCTGGCCCCGCGTGGCGATCCGCCGGCAGTCAGCGACAAGCAGGCTCATGCCGCCTGGCTCGCCGAGCGCAAGGAAAAAGGCCAGAGCGATTGCACCCCGCTGCATCTACAACGCCCGCTGGTGATCGGTTGTGTGTTGTGCAATCCGGACGGTCTTCGCCTCCATTCCTTTGTGGACCGCGACAGCCAGAACGAAGGCCAAGTGATGCAAAAAGTTTTCCATGCGATCGAGAAGCACCAGCCGCAGCGGGTAAGCTGGAATGGCAGCGGCTTCGATCTGCCGGTGCTGCACCACCAGAGCCTGCGCCACGGCGTGGAGGCGAGCAAGTACGGGGACCCGGGCGAAGACGACCGCAAGTGCAGGTGCAACAACTGCATCAGCCGTCACCCCTTGCGCCATCTGGATGTGATGGACCTGTTGGCGATGTACAGCCCCCAAAACAGTGCGCCGCTGGACGAACAGCGCGCCGCTGGACGCTGTGTGGCCAAGCTGTGCGGTGTTCCCGGCAAGCTTGGCCTACGCGGCTGGCAGGCTTACGCGCAATTCCTGGCGCATGAAACCGAAGCGGTGCGGCGCTGCTGCGAAACCTACGTGATGAACACCCACTTGGTGTGTTGCCGGTTCCAGAAAATGCGCGGTGGCTTCACCGAAGCCGCGCACCACCAAGAAATTGCCTTTGTGAAAGAGACGCTGAACAACCTGGCGCCAGCCAAGTCGCACCGGTACGCGTAACTCAAGGCCTGGATTGGAGGGGCGGCCAGGTTCCGCTCAGCAGACGCTTCGTGGCTGTAGGGGCTACTCGATGCGGGCTGAGACAATCGACGCATGAGCGCATCCGATACCCACGAAAATTCCTTGGCGACAACCGCCCATTTCGCCCACGTCGAGTCAGACCCCTCCACATTGCCCGATGGCTGGCTGGCTGTCGAATCGATGGACATCGATGCCCAAGGCATCGCGCGCCGGCCTGACGGCAAGGTGGTGTTCATCGAGGGCGCTTTGCCGTTCGAGGTGGTCAGCACCAGTGTGCATCGCAAGAAAAACCACTGGGAGGCGGGCGTGGTCACCGCTATTCACCGCGAGTCGTCGCAGCGGGTGCTGCCCGGTTGCCCGCATTTCGGCCTGCACACCGGCGCCTGTGGTGGCTGCAAGATGCAGCACCTGCACGAGAGCGCTCAGGTGGCGATCAAACAGCGGGTGCTGGAAGACAACCTCTGGCATCTGGGCAAGGTCAAGCCCGACATGATGTTGCGGCCCATCGAAGGCCCGGCTTGGGGCTACCGCTACCGCGCGCGCCTCTCGGTGCGCCATGTACACAAAAAAGGCGAGGTGCTGATAGGCTTTCATGAGCGCAAGAGCCGCTATGTGGCCGATATGAAGGTGTGCCCGGTGTTGCCGCCGCACGTAAGCGCCTTGCTCATGCCCTTGCGCGCGCTGATTTTTGGAATGGACGCGCGTGAAACCCTACCGCAGATTGAGCTGGCCTGTGGCGACGAGGTGACCGCGCTGGTGTTGCGCCACATGGAGCCGCTGAGCGGGGGCGACATGGCGCGCCTGCGGGCGTTTGCGGGGCAGCACGGTGTGCAGTGGTGGCTGCAGTCCAAGGGGCCGGACACCGCCAAGCTGATGGATGCGGGCGGTCCGCTGCTGTCCTACGCTTTGCCCGAGTTCGGCATTTCTATGCCTTTCAAACCGACCGATTTCACCCAGGTCAATCCGCACATCAACCGCGTGCTGGTGACCCGTGCCTTGCGCCTACTCGGCGCGAAGAAGCACGAGCGGGTGATCGACTGGTTTTGTGGTCTGGGCAACTTCACGCTGCCTATCGCCACCAGCGCCGGCGAGGTGCTGGGCCTTGAGGGCAGCGAGACGCTGGTGGCGCGCTCGCGCGACAATTTCACGCTCAACCAAACGGGCCGAACACAACCGCTCGCGCCCACCCAATTCGCCGCACGCAACCTGTTTGAGATGACGCCCGAGCTGCTGGTGGCAGATGGCGTGGCGCAGAAATGGCTGGTGGATCCGCCGCGCGAAGGCGCGTTTGCGCTTGTCAAGGCAATGGCCGAGCTGCACACCAACCCCACCTTGCGCGGCAGCTGGACGCCGCCGCAGCGCATCGTCTACGTGAGCTGCAATCCAGCCACGCTGGCAAGGGATGCCAGCTTGCTGGTGCACGAGGCGGGTTATCGTTGTGTGGCTGCCGGCGTGGTGAATATGTTTGCCCACACCGCGCACGTGGAGAGTATGGCGGTGTTCGAGCTCAATACCGCCGGCTGACGAGGCCGAGCCGCACGCCGATCAGGAGCGGTTGGCACGTGCCTCGGTGCGGGGGCCAGTGCCCTCTTCGCTGGCTCCCGTCTTGGGCCCACCACCGTCGGCTGGCATACCCACGAGTTGGTTGTCCCGCATGTACTGGTCCATTTCTTTCCAGCCCTCGAATACCGCAGCCTTACCCGCCCAGCTGTTGCCAGCAAAACAGTCCTCGATACCCCGCAGCGCGTAGCGGCACGCGCTGCCGATCGCTCGCGCCTCGGCTTCTCTCTTGGCATTGATCTGCGTGGCTGACTCAACGCCCAGCGCGTCGCAGCCCGCCAAGGTGCTGTAAACGACGATCAGGCCGAGGGAGAGAACGAGATGGCGCATGGTGGAAAACCCAGGTTTGCTCTTTGTTTCGGCAGGTGCGCTGAAAACTTGAAGCGCTGTTGTTGCAGCGCGGCCCACGCAGACAAAGAAAAAGGGCCCGAAGGCCCATTGAGGAGTTTGGCGGTACCCGCCTGCGTTCGCTTAATCGCGGTCGCCACCGAAAATGCCGAGCAGCATCAGCAAGCTCTGGAAGATGTTGAACACGCTGAGGTACAGGCCGAGCGTGGCGGTGATGTAGTTGGTCTCACCACCATCAACAATGCGCTTCAGGTCATACAGCAGGAACAAGCTGAACACGATGATGGCCAGAGTGGCGATGGCCGCCATGCCTGCAGTGCTGCCCACAAAGACGTTGATGATGGCCCCAACCACAATCGCCAAGGCACCCACGAACAACCACTTGCCCATGCCCGAAATATCGCGCTTGATGAAAGTGGAGAGATTGGCCATCACAAAGAACACGGTAGCTGTGCCGCCGAAGGCAGTCATGATCAGACTGGAGCCGTTGCTGAAGCCCAGCACGCCAGCCAACAACCGCGACAGCATCAGACCCATGAAGAAAGTGAACGCCAGCAACACAGGCACGCCAGCGGCTGAATTCTTGGTCTTCTCAATGGCGAAGATGAAGCCAAAGGCGCCGCCCAGGAAGACAATCAGGCCCAAAAAGCCCGTCAGGCCAGCGGTGATGCCGGTGGCCACACCGACCCAGGCTCCAAACACCGTTGGCAGCATCGACAAGGCCAGCAACCAATAGGTGTTGCGCATCACCTGATTGCGCTGCGCGGCGCTGTTGGTGTCGGCGCCGAAACGGCCGCCGTTTCGTACTTGGTCGGTCATGGTGAAGACTCCTTCATCGGGTAGGTGGTGAATAGCAGGGTGCCGATGGCCACTCCTGCAAGATTATCATTGTAAGGATGTTGCATCGTGCAGCGAATGTCCCTGGAAAACAGCGGTTTTGGTATGGACACCTATGACCAACAAGCCACCAAGCTCTGCGGTAAGGTCGACCAACGGTACTGTGCCAAAACTTTTATTGCCGAAATTCTGTGACAACATCTTTCTGGAAAAGTTCATGAAAACCAAAGCCACTCTCGAATCAGCCGACGTCAAGCGCATCCTTGCGGCCGCCGAAGCCGAGGCGATCAAGAACCAGTGGGCGGTTGCCATCGCCATCGTGGACGATGGCGGACATCTGCTGGCCTTGCACCGTCTGGACGGCACGGCCGCCATTTCTGCGCACATTGCGCCAGCCAAGGCCCAAACCGCCGCGCTTGGGCGCCGCGAAAGCAAGGTGTACGAAGATGTGATCAATCAGGGCCGTACTGCGTTCCTGAGCGCGCCGCTGCTGGCCGGCATGTTGGAGGGCGGTGTGCCTATCTTGCAGGACGGCCAATGCATTGGTGCGGTGGGCGTGAGCGGCGTGAAGTCTTCTGAAGACGCGCAGGTGGCGCGCGCTGGTATCGCTGCGCTGTGAGAAAAAAAGGCTGGCTAACGGAGCACCAAGCTCCCTGGCTGGCCAAAAACGACGCCGGGCGATGATGCCCCGGGTCGACTCACGAGCGGTGGTCGCGCTGGAGATGCCGCGTTATTTGGTCAGGATCAGTTTGCCCTGTCGGGTGGTTTTCAGGCGGTAAAGCATCCCTTGGTGCGCAATCGTCACCGAAGGCTGGCCGCGTAGCAAAGCCTCGCTGTTGATAGCAAATGGCTGCCTGGCTTCGGGCTGTGGCGCCAACTGGACGGCTAGCTGGTCTGCGCCTTGGTCCCCTGCGAGCTTTGTGTCTGGGGGATGCATGGATGGGCTCATGGCGCTTGCGGATCAGTGACAAAGCCGATTTTCTGCACGCCTGCGCGCTGCGCTGCGACCAAAGCCTGGGCCACACGCTCATAGCGCACCGCGCGGTCTCCGCGAATGTGCAGCTCGGGTTGTGGTTGCTGGGTGGCGGCTTGCTGCAGACGCTGCTCAAAAACCGCGTCGGCCACCGGCTCGCCATCCCAAAAGTACGCGCCGTCTGCGGTCACCGTGAGGCGCACATTCTGCGGCTTGTCCAGCAGTTTCTCGTTGCTGGCGCGTGGCAGTTCAACATTGACCGCGTGTTTGATCACCGGTACCGTGATGATGAAGATGATGAGCAACACCAGCATCACGTCAATGAACGGGATCATGTTGATTTCGCTGAGCATCTGGTCGCTTTGCCCGTTGGGGTCTTGGGTTCCGATGGCCATGGGTCAGCCTCGCTTCAAGGGCAGCACCTTCGCGTCGCCGCCGACGGTGACCCGTGCGCCGGTGACGAAGTAGGCGTGTAAATCGTTTGCAAATCGGTTGAGCCGGTGCACGATGGTCTTGTTGCCGCGCACCAGCGCGTTGTAGCCCAACACCGCGGGGATGGCCACCAGCAGGCCGAGCGCGGTCATGATCAGCGCCTCGCCGATGGGACCGGCCACCTGGTCAATGCCCACCGTGCCTGCCGAGCTGATGCCCAACAGCGCGTGGTAGATGCCCCAGACGGTGCCGAACAAGCCCACGAAAGGCGCGGTGGAGGCGATTGACGCCAGCACGGTGAGGCCGTTTTGGGCGCGGGCGGTAAAGTCGTCCAGGCTGTTGCGCAGGCTGCGCTCGATCCAGTCGCTCAGGTCGAGCTGGTCGTGCAATTGGGGCGTTTGGCGACCGTCCTGGTGCAGGATGTGCCGCGCTGCCTCCCGGCCCTCGGTGGCGAGCGCGCGGAATGGGTTGCCGTCGGTGCTGCCCAGCTTGTCGAGTCCCTCGGCAAAATCGCCGCTGTGCCAGAAGCCTTCGCAGGTTTTGGCCTGGCGCCGCTGGGCCCGCTGGTCAAGCGCTTTCCACAAGATGATGACCCAGGTCGCCAGCGACATCGCCAGCAGCACCAGCGCCACCGTGCGAATGACAGCGTCGCCCTGGGTCCAGACGTGGGCAATGCCCGATGAGGTGAATTGGGGGTCCATGAACAAAAACTCCGGGCTGGAAAAAAGGGGTGGGGAGAGCGAAAAGAAACGTGCAACGTGGGCGTGGCGCTACTCAAGAACGAAGTTGATTGGGATGTTGAACCACATGGCCTCGGGCACCCCCGCGCGTTTGCCGGGCAGGTAGCGCCAGCGCTTGACGGTTTGAAGCGCTGCCTGATCCAGCCGTTCGTAACCACTGGAGGTGCGGACCTCTGCCTTGCTGGCGCTGCCGTTGACCTCGATCCGGGCGCGGATTACCACCCGTCCCTGCTCTCCCATGCGCTTGGACAGCGGCGGGTAGGGCGGCGTTGGGTTGTTCAGGTAGTCGGCGCTGCTGGACGGCAGGTCCACCCGGGGTGGCGCGGGCGGCGCGGGCGGCGCGGGAAGAGCTGCCGGCGCTGTTTGGGCGACTTCGGCGACCACTGGCGCGCTGCTGGTGATCGGCTGCGGGGCGGTGACGGCGTCGGGCGCCTGCGGCGATGGCTCGGCCACTGCACCCACCAGTGGTGGTGGAGCCGGGCGAACCACTGGCTTGGGTGGTGGCGGCTGACGTGAAACGGGCTTGGGTGGCGTGGGCGTGGGCTTGGGTGTGGGGGGCGCGGGGGCTGCGGGCGCGACCACTGGTTGCGGCGGTTCAATCAAATTTGCCAGCACCTGCACCGGTATCACCAGCGCCACCGCGCGGCGCAACAAGCCGGTGTGCAGCGCCCACAACCCGAGCAGGTGCAAGCCGACCACGGTGATCACGACGATGAGGCGGCGGTCCATGGGAAAGGACAAAGCGGGGTGTCTCTTTGTGTCTGTGGGGGAGGGCGCGGCGAGGTGCGTGGCAAGGTCGCTGGCGCAAACCGTAGTCTAGGCTGGGAGAATTGGTGCAGCAAAGCGACTTTTCAGCCGGTTGGGGCTAACCGCGAAAAACCCACCATACCGAACCCAGAATCAGGATCAGACTGCCGCCTAGGATGAGAAGGCTCATAACCATGCCGTGCTTTCGTCAAGTTGTACTTTCAAAATTGATATATTGTAAACGAGAATCGTTAGCATCTGTAGTCATGGAGTGGAAATGCGTTCAAGCCGGTGGTTGTTGTGCGGGCGCTGGCTATCACCTTGGGTCAGTCGCTCAGATCCCGGCCACCCGCCACCCGCCACCCGCCACCCGCCACCCGCCAGCGCCAGCGCCAGCGCCAGCGCATCTTCAGTTCGTCGCGCAGCGGGCGCAGCACATGGTCCACGCCTGTCGCGCCGCTGGCCAGGCTGTGCAACACCAGCTTCCCGGTCCGCACCGCAGCGGCGCCGAGCAGCGTGGCTTTCAGCAGGTCGGTGCCGCGTCGAATAGCGCCGCCCACCAGCGCTGGAACCTGAACGGCCACCGCACAGACCACGGCGGGCAGCAACTCGGCGATGGCCGGCAGGGTGTCAAGCGAGCGCCCGCCGTGGTGGTGGACGATGACACCGGCCACGCCGTGCTCTATCGCCAAAAGCGTGTCTTGTCGGTGTGTGATGCCTTTGAGCAACCGCGGCAGGTCGGTGATCGAGTGCCGCCAGACGATGTTGTCTTAAATGGCCGCTTGGAGCAGGAGGTTGCCAAACAGGGCGCTCCGGCTGGGCAGCAGGTCTTGGGGCAACTGCACGCGGCGACCCGCCAGGTTGACGGTTTGGAACTGGGCAGCGTGCCTGTGGCCAGCGCGCCGTCCGCGGCCGCGCGCGCAAAGCAGAAGGTGCCGCCACTCTCAGCACAAGCGCTTCAAAGCCAGCTGCCACCACAGGTGCCGAACGCACGCTTGATCACTCAGCAGGTTCAGCTGAAACCACAAGGCGCTGCGATCGGCGTCGTCCAGCATCCGCTGGGCCACATCCTCTGGCGGCTGGATGGATTGGCAGCTCAGCACCAAGGCGGCGCCCTGGCCGACGCAGGCCACGGAGGTGGGCAGTTCGCCATGCGGATACGCCACCTACGGGTAGGCCATTGGCGCCACAAACAGCGGGTGTGTCAGCGTGCGCCCCAGCATGGAGGCGCGGGTGTAAGCCTGCGATCAGCCGAAGCACCCGGTGGGAGGGTTGGAAGCGCTGCCATGCCCGCGCGTTTTTCCCCAGGGTCCTTTCGTCGGCTGCGCCGCCATCAAAAGAGGCCAGCACCTGCGGGTTTCGCGCGTGGCGCGCGCGGAGTTTGAGAACAACAAGACTTGCCACGCCATCGGGGATGTGGCTTCTTGGGGGCTGTTTAAACGCTGCATTGGGCGCAGCGCTGGGGTCAGCGGGCCAGGCGTTGGGCCGCCCCAAGGCAGGTCCAGCCGCCTCGGGGGGGGGATCGTAAACCCACCGCCGCCTAGGTTGGCCGGATCGCACAGAAAACGGTGCAGGAAAGCTCGGTGCCCACGTGTTCGATGCGATCGACGCCCAGGTCTTTCAGGCGGATCGCGTTGCCCAGGTGGTGGCCTTATTCGCTGGTTCGGGCCGCGCAGTGGTTGATACGCGCGATGGAGACGCGCAGCGCCACGGCGGCACCAGAAAAGAGCGTGCTGTGGTTGCGCCCGTTCGGCACCCTGTGGCGAATCGCCTTTGCCGTCTTGTTGTCGTGCGGCAGCTGCTGGTTGTTTTTGACACCGCGCGGTTGCAGGCCAGCGCTCTCGCGACCATCGGCCCAGGGTTCGTTGGCCAGCAGCATATTTGCCTGCGCCAGGTCGTCGGCCGAGAGGATGTTGGGGAGGTTGAGCAGCATCCTGGGCTTTGTGGGTTTCATGGTCACAGGGAGGGGCAACAGGAATGCAGCGCATTGGGCTGGTACTGCACGCCTGAGCGCTGGCTCCACTCGGCGACCTTCACGATACAGCCGCTGCTGGTGAGCGGCCCCTGCGGGATAAATTTGCTGCTGTGGTGGCCCTGCGCGCAGACCGAGTCAAGGTCTTGCATTTTCAGCGGCGTGCTGCGGTTGATCGCGGTGCCTGGGCCGAACGCGGCCAAGCTGGCTTGTGCGCCACCAGGTTGCAAGGTCGCTGGAGCAAGGTGGATGGTGCTGGCGCGCTGGTCGCGGGTGTACCAGCCTAGCCGAACCGGGCGGTGATTTCGTTGTCGCTGTGAGAGCGGTGAGGGTGGCCCTGGGTGAACGCGGTGGTGGAGCCAGCGTTGCGGTTGCTGGCCATGCCGACATCCGTCTTTGGGTCCAGCAGCCTCGCGGTTGTGGGGTCGGGTGAGGCGTCGGCGGGGTTGCTGGCAGAAAGCCTGGGGGCTGGGCCCTTGTCTAGGTCAGGCTGTTGTTCATGCTGTTGTTGTTGTCTGGGTGGTAGGGGCTTGCCTGGGAACTGTTGCGCTCGCCAATGCCCTTGCGGTCGGCGGAGGCGACACCTTTTTTGTCGATGCCGTTGCCGTTGCCGTTGTTTTTGGTTTGGGTGGCCATGGCGCTCAGGCGTCAGCCGGCGTCAGCCGGCGTCGGCCGGCGTCGGCCGGCGTTGTCGCCGGTTGTGATGCTGAAATAGCCGATCGCGCGGTGATGGGCGTGTCCACCAGGCGTGAGATCGGCCCCGTGCTCGTCATTCAGGCGGTGCCGCTTGTTGACCATGTTTGATCGCGCTGCCGCTGGAGCCGCAGCCAAACAGCAGCGAGTCCGAGCCGCGCAGAAGCTCACCGCGGTCAAGGCCTAAGGAGTCGTGCCCGCACGGGGCGAAGTCCCGCATCCCGTCCGTAAAAATATCGCTCGTTTATCGCAGCGAAAAGCAGCGCTTGCGAATGCCTTCCTCACCACCCTCGGCGGCCAGGAAGTTGATGCCGCCGATGGCTTCGGGTACCACTCTCATGGCGTCCAAGTTGCCGTCGTCCATCACCTTGTTAATCACCGACGCGATCGACCGCGGCATTTCTCGCAGCTGCTGGCGGCCTTTGCTGAGGGTGGTTTTCATGGCGCGCGTGGTGCTTTGCTCTTGGCGCCCCAGCCGGCTCTCGCACCGCCATGGTTTTGAGCGTGGTCACAAGCGATGCGGTTTGCATCAGGGCGCTGAGCAAGCCAGCCCCCAGCGCGCCCAGGGGCTGGGTGGTTGACGCGTACTGAGGAATGCGGGTGGGGAGAAGCAGGGTTTGCAGACTGGGGACAACGAATGAGCGGTATGAGCAGGAGGAGCGGGCACAAGTTGCATGGGCCAGCAGACCGTTGATGTTGTTGGCCGGTTGCATCGCGCACGCAGGGGAAAACTGGCTGGGCGCTTGGAGAAAAGCTCAACGCAAACGGATCCCGCCACCATGAAAAAGGGCTAGAGCTGTCTGTGGCACGGCAACAAAAAAACTATCGACCCCATATCAACTGCCAACTCGACGGCCAAATAGTCAAATGCTATCATTTATGTAGCATTCAATCGTTATGCCCCTTTCTGAAAATCTCTAAAATCAAGTTACATGTCTCTCATCAACACCAAAGTTCAACCGTTTAAAACCCAGGCCTTTCACAACGGCAAGTTCGTTGAAGTCACCGATTCCAGCTTGCAAGGCAAGTGGTCGGTGCTGATTTTTATGCCCGCTGCTTTTACATTCAACTGCCCGACCGAAGTGGAAGACGCGGCCGACAACTATGCCGAATTCCAAAAGGTTGGTGCTGAAGTCTATATCGTCACCACCGACACCCACTTCTCGCACAAGGTGTGGCACGAGACCTCGCCTGCTGTGGGCAAGGCCAAATTTCCGTTGGTGGGCGATCCAACCCATGTACTAGCCAACATGTTTGACGTGTACATCCCCGAAGAAGGTCTGGCGCTGCGCGGCACTTTTATCATAAACCCCGAGTTGCAGATCAAGACGATGGAAGTGCATTCCAACGAGATTGCCCGCGACGTAAAAGAAACCTTGCGCAAGCTCAAGGCTGCCCAGTACACCGCCAAGCACCCTGGCGAAGTATGTCCAGCCAAGTGGAACGAAGGCGCCAAGACGATCGCGCCTTCGCTGGAGTTGGTCGGGAAGATCTGACCCACCCGCGCGCCACGCTTGCCGCGGGTCCCCCCCTCAAAGGGGAAAAGTCTGCGGCCCTACAAAAAGCGACCCCGCAGCGACTCCGCGACTTTCTGGTGGGAGACATCGCTCACCCTGAATTTGACTGTGATCCGTACCGCAGACCCATGGGCTTCGCTGAGGCCCATGCACCAGCGGCACCCCAGCGCACCAATTTTTTATTTTGAAGGAATTCGCTATGCTTGAATCCAACCTGAAAACCCAGCTAACAACCTATTTGGAGATGCTGCGCCAGCCGATTCGACTGATTGCGTCGCTGGACGGAGCCGAGTCCTCGGCCGAGATGCGGGAGCTGCTGGTGGAGATCGCCGGCCTTTCCGACAAGGTCTCCTTCGACGATTCGGGCAGCGATGTGCGGACACCGTCGTTTGTGGTCGCTCGTGAGGGCGAAACCACGGGTGTGCGCTTTGCGGCCATCCCGCTGGGCCACGAGTTCACTTCGCTGGTTCTGGCACTGCTGTGGACCGGTGGCCACCCGCCTAAAGTTGATGCCGAAGTGATCAAGCAGATCAAGGGCTTGGATGGCGAGCATCACTTCGAGGTGTATGTGAGCCTGTCTTGCCACAACTGCCCGGACGTGGTGCAGGCCGCAGCGTTGATGACCATCGTCAACCCGAAGATCCACACCGTGGTGATAGATGGCGCGCTGTTCCAAGAAGAGGTAGAGCGCCGTCAGGTGATGGCAGTACCGGTTATGTACCGCAATGACGAGGTGTTTGGCTCTGGCCGCATGCTGCTGGAGGAAATTGTGGCCAAGCTGGACGTGAAATCGGACGAGCGCGAGGCAGCGAAGCTGAACGACAAAGATCCGTTTGATGTTCTGATCGTTGGCGGCGGCCCAGCTGGCGGCGCCGCTGCGATATACGCAGCGCGCAAAGGCATTCGCGTCGGCTTGGCAGCCGAGCGTTTTGGTGGCCAGACGAACGACACCATGGCAATTGAGAACTACATCAGTGTGCTGGAGACCGACGGTCCGAAGTTCGCCGCCGCCTTGGAAGCGCAGGTGCGTCACTACGAGGTGGATTTGATGAACCTGCAGCGCGCCAACAAGCTCATTCCTGCCAGCGAGCCGGGCGGCCTGATTGAGATTCAGCTCGCCAACGGCGGCTCGCTCAAGAGCCGCAGTGTGATCTTGTCCACCGGCGCACGCTGGAGAAATGTCAACGTACCGGGCGAGAATGAGTACCGCAACAAGGGTGTGGCGTATTGCCCGCACTGCGATGGGCCGCTGTTCAAGGG
>Ga0105050_10005548_pt1 | contig 16109 bp, 15 predicted proteins | sample FRY01_FD_78088 | JGI IMG/M metagenome (GOLD analysis project Ga0105050, IMG submission 78088) | Freshwater microbial communities from Lake Fryxell liftoff mats and glacier meltwater in Antarctica - FRY-01 | ecosystem: Environmental > Aquatic > Freshwater > Ice > Glacier meltwater ... | reverse complement strand
CGCTTCAACAGGCGCTACGATCTCGCGGCCATGATCCCCCGCCTCACCTGGGCCAGCGTCCGAACCCCGCCCATGCCTTATCGTCTTCTCAAGCTGGCTGAGGTTCATGCGTAATCAGGAAGGTATTTGTGCCAGATACGCGGCGTCGTCATGCGTAACGCGCCATCGTATAGGGCGGTATGCCGCCAGAGGTGAAAAATGGCGTGAAAGGTGCCAGCAACGACCAGAACCAGCAGCGTTTGCCATGCCGCCTGCGCATTGGCATAGCCGAGAAGGGCCGCGGCGTTGACTGCCGCAGATGCGCCCAGCAGCGTATAAAGCGCCAGATGCATCGGCCGGAATGCACTGCGGACGAGGCCTGTCAGCTTTGGCCCCGGACGCCCCAGCATGCCGCCGGTCAATGACATCGCGACCCAGAGCCCCGCCGCGCTGACAAAGACCCAGCGCAGTGCGGGCAGGTCGCTTCCCCCCTTGACCAGCATCAATATCAGCAAGACGACCGACCAGTGCAGCACGATGACAAGGCTTCGGCGGTTCACGGATATCAGGCTCCGGGCGGGGGTGGTGGCGGCACCATCCCGAAGAGCCGGGTCAGGTCACCCACGTCTCCTGCGGCTTTCCAGCCGTCCTGACCGGGGGTCCAGACCATGGAGGCCCTGCTGACCGAGCCGTCACTGATCATCCGGCCCAGCGTGGCGGCGGTGAAGGGGCCGGTGGTCTGGCCATTGGTGGCCACATGCCACATCGGTTCGGCAGGGGGCGGCGGTGGTGGCGGCGGAGCGGAGGGAGCTGTCGCTGCGGGTGCCGCCGCTGCGGGTGCCGCGCCCCATGGTCCCTGCTGTCCCATCACCATGCCCATGCCCATCCCCATGCCCGCCCCGGCGGCACCGGGATTCTCGGCGGCTTTGGTCATCGCTTCGGCGGCAGAGAATTGCGCATATTTGTGCAGATCGCCCACGATCCCCATCGACGTCCGCTTGTCGAGAACCTTTTCCACCTCTTCGGGGAGCGAGACGTTTTCGATGTAGAATTCGGGGATCGACAGGCCATAAGCGGTGATTGTAGGGGCGATGGCCGTCGTCACGATCTTGCCCAGATCGGCGGTATTTGCAGCCATGTCGAGCACGGCAATACCGGAGCCGGCGAGCACGCGTGAAACCTCTTGCACCACGATATTGCGGATCTGCATCGAGATTTCGTCAGAGGTAAATTCGCCGTCGGTGCCGACGATTTCCTTCATGAAGACGGCAGGATCGGTGACGCGCATCGTATAGCTGCCAAAGGCGCGGATGCGGACCGGCCCGAACTCGGGATCGCGGCACATGATCGGGTTCTTGGTGCCCCATTTCAGGTCGCTGAACCGGGTCAGGTTGATAAAGTAGATTTCGGATTTGAACGGCGATTTGAAGCCATGATCCCAATGTCGCAGCGAGGTCATGATCGGCATGTTGTTGGTTTCAAGCTGATAAAGCCCCGGCGTGAACACATCCGCCAACTGCCCTTCATGCACAAAAACCGCGGCCTGCCCTTCGCGGACAGTCAGCTTTGCGCCCATCTTGATCTCGTGGCCTTCACGCTCGAAGCGCCAGACCATGGTGTCGCGCGTGTCATCGACCCAATGGATGACGTCGATGAACTGGCCGGAGAGAAAATCGAGAATACCCATGGGTCAAACTCCTTTGTGAACAACAATCATGCGGGGCCGCCGACAAGCTCGGTTGCGATCTGGCGGGCGATGGGGGCGGCTTCGGCGGCGCTCATCCCGGTGCGGAAGCGCGGGTCATAGAGCATTTTCAGCAGCATTTCGTCATGCGTGGTAAGCAGCCCGAACTCTTCGTCATCATTGAAGATCGAGGGGCGGGCAGCGGGGCTGTCATTGGCAAGGCCCATGCCTTGGGCCAGTTCTTCATGCACGCAGGCCAGCCGGAGCGGGTCCGGATGCTCGCCCCGGATCAGCGCCACGGCGCGGCCATAGCCGGAGCCGGTGCCTGAGGAAAAGGCGATCACAAGGCAAAGGGTGGAGCGCGGCAGGTCCATGAAGGCCCGCACCGAGCTTTCGGCGATGCCCGGGACCAGCGCGCGCAACTGCGCCTCATAGCCGAGCCGGTCATCCTCGTTTAGCACCAGCACATGAAAATTGGCGCTGTCCTGATCGCTCTGGCTGATCCGGACGCCGGTCAGGCGCGACAGGCGGGCGGCAAAGGTGCCGATGCTGGCGGTGTCCCGGCTGCGTTGGGCGGCGGGAATGGTGGCGCCGAAGTCGATATTCATTCGGATTGGCACGTCCCAACGCCGTAGCGTGCTGACCGTGGCCTGCTGGCGGATCGCGCCGTTCGTGGTCGTATACTCGTCAAAAAGCGCAATATTGACGAAGTTTCGCGCCAGCATCACATCGGTAAAGGGCGTATCCGGCCCACCGCCGTCACCGCGCAACAGTCCTTGTGACAAGAGTTGTCCCTGCAGCCGCTGATAATGCAGCGACAGAGCGATGCTCGCATCCGAACGGGGCAGGTCCGCGACCGGCGCCGGGGCGGGGGGCAGAGTTGGCAACGGCGGCAGGGCGACTGGCGTGACGGTCACCGGAGTCTGAGGTTGGTCACAGGCGGCCAGCCCGATGCCGCAAGCGACAGCGAACACAAGGCAAAGCCGGGCCGACAGACCCTGCTTGTGCCATTGCGTTCGCTGCTCGCTCATGCGCTCTCAGCTTCCGGTTGCGGTGCCGATGACATCACCGGTGCCGGTGGCGCGTGCCTTGGCCGAAGCGAGCGTCTCTTTCAGATCGGCCTCCATCTTTTTCAGATCGGCTTCGGCGGCGGCACGCTTTTTCTTGCCTTCATCGGCGATCTGCAGGCTTTCGTTTATCGTGGCGATCAGATTGGCATTGGCCGATTTCACCGCTTCGATGTCAAAGACGCCGCGCTCCATCTCGGTGCGGATCACCTTGTTGGCGTCGCGCAGGTTCTGTGCGTTGGCGGTCAGCAGGTCATTGGTCAGGTCATTGGCCTCACGCACCGCCTTGGCTGCTTCGGCAGAGCGCTGGATCGTGACGGCCTGCGCCAGTTGCGTCTCCCAGAGTGGCACTGTGTTGACGAGGGTCGAGTTGATCTTGGTCACCAGCGACTTGTCATTTTCCTGCACCAGCCGGATGGAAGGCAAGGATTGCATCGTGACCTGACGGGTCAGTTTCAGGTCATGCACCCGACGCTCCAGATCGTCGCGCGCAGAACGCAGATCGCGCAATTCCTGCGCTTTCATCACGCCCTGCTCTTCGGGTGCGGCCTGCACTTCGGCCTCTTTCGCCGGGATCACGTTCTTGTCGAGATCGGCCAGCTTTTCCTCGCCCGCCGCAATGTAGAGCGCGAGTTCGTCGTAGAAGGCCAGCGTTTTGTCATAAAGCTGATCAAGCGATTCAATGTCCTTGAGCAGCACATGCTCGTGTTTCAGCAGGTCATCGGTGATTTTGTCGATCTGCCCCTGAACCTGTTCAAAACGCGCAGTAAACTTGGCGATAGGGGCAGCACGGCCCAGCAGTTTTTCCCAGAACGACCGCTCGCGGCGCACATCAAGTTCGCTGACTGAAAAGCCGCGGATCGTGGTGACAATGTCGCGCAGACTGTCGCCAGCGGGGCCCACGTCCTTGTTGCGCACACCGGCCAGCATCGACTGGCTGATCACCTGCAACTCGGCCTGCGCACCTGAGCCGAAAGAGACGATCGAGTTGGTATCGCTCATGTCGATTTCGGCGATGCGCTTGCGGATCGCCTCGGCCACAGGCGGCGTGGCCTGTGCCAGCGGCACGATTGCGGTCGACGGTTCAGGCAACAGCACTGCTGTCACTTTTTCAACTTGGGCCAATTCCGCCGCGGCTTGTGTACGAATACTCTCTGACATCTTAACTGTTCCCTCTATTGGCTGGGTTTAATACCATCACGCTGCAAACGGTCGCGCAGCACCTTGATTTCAATGTCCATGTCGCTGCGATCACCTTCAAGCATCTTTTCGGTGCGCGCCGCAAAGTTCTGTTCCAGATCGCTGAGCAGCGATTCGTAATCCGCACGCGCCGCAGGATCGCGGCCGCGCTTGTAAAGATCGGCGAATTTGACCGAGGCGTCCCGCGCGCCCATCAGATAGACACCCAGAAAACGGCGCGCTTCGGTCAGGTCGCGCGGGTCCTCTTCGACGGTGCGGATCATCTTGCGTGCGGCCGACATGAACCCCGCAATGCGCAGGTCGAGCGGCCGGTCACTCAAGGAGGCGATCTGGTCTTTCATCGCGCCCAGATAGGCTTCGGCCTCGTCCACCACGCGTGCCACGCGGTCTTGCTGAAACTGATCGATCCCCTCAACCCGTTTGTCTGTCAGCGGGTCGATTCCGAAAGCGGCCACATGCAGGCCCAGCGCCGCGATGCCGTAAAGCAGCGATCCGGTGACGCCTGAATCGCCGGTCCAGGCGGCGAGGCCGACCCCAATACCGGTGAGCAGGCTTGCCAGCATCTTACGCGGCAGAGCCGGGCGGCGGGCTATGGTGCGCGCCTCATAGGCGGCCTGCGCCCGCAATCCGTCCCGCAAGAGCCATGCCGCGAGCGTCAGGATTGCCGCCGCGATCAGCGCCACGACAAGCGTCTGCGGCCCGGCGCTGAATGAGAACACCACCAGCAGGACGGGTGGCACAAACAGGATCGTGGCCCGCGCGCCTGCCGCATCAACCTTGCGGTCATCGAGCGGCTCCGGGACCTGAGGCCCGCCCGCGCTGCCACCGGGGCTGTATTTACCACCAAAACGCTGTGCCATCAGGCCGCTCCGAGCCAGCCGGTCACCACTCCGAACATCAGGATGATCAACAGCACATAAGCGATCATGTGAAAGGTCGCGGGCATCGTATCTTCCTTGTTGCGGGTGGCGCGGGACGTGTCGGGGCCGCTGAGCAATGCCATCACTGATGTCGCGGCCAGAACCACCGCTGAAATCAGGAACAGGATCAGGATCAATCGTGTCATGGCATATCATCCCAAAGCAGGGCCGGGTTAACAAGGGCTGTGACGCAGGCCTTTGCCGCCCGCGCACACTCCGGGGCAGAATAGCCTGCCCGGACGTTTACATGCGCATGACGCGGCCCTGTCACAAGGGATTAACCTTTGGGTTTTTTCCCCCTCGCCGGACCGCCGCGTGGCGGGCGCTCCGGACCGGTGTCCGGCACGAGGTGCCGGCTGGGTGCGGCGCGCGGCCGGGCGGGGCGGCGTGGCTTCTCGGTCGATGTCGTTTCGGCAACGCTGCTGCCATCGGCGGCAGTACTGCGGGATTTGTGCGATTTGAACCCGGCCGCGCGGGCCGGTTTGTCAGCCGCGCCGCCATGTGAGAACCGGCCTGCGCTGCGCGGCAGCACTTTGCCATCCGGCCCACGGGGCGATTGCTTGCCTTCGGGCGCGCGGCGCGCGGTCCCGGCACCGCCGTCTTTGGCATAGGTGGCCTGTTTCATGACCCTGAGCGGCGTCTTGTGCCCGCTCGGCCCCGGATCGGGCCGTTCGGGGGTTTCCGGGCGGGCGCGCTGATAGGCGGGTTTGGCCACGGCCTTTGTGCCCGGCCGTGCCATGTTGCGGGCAGGCATGGCGGCATTGCTGTCGCCCTTGATCATCTTGCGCGAGGGTTTGGCCGGGGCTGCATCCTCTGCGCCCGCCTTGCGGCCCCGCTGTGGCAGCGGCCGCGTATCCAGTCCCAACTGGTCGCGCACGACCCGCTGTTTGAGTTCCTCGACCTCGCCGGGTTTAAGATTACCAAGCTGGAACGGGCCGTAACTGATCCTGATCAGCCGGTTCACCGTCACCCCGATGGCCTCCATTGTGCGGCGGATCTCGCGGTTCTTGCCTTCGCGCAGGGTCACGGTCAGCCAGGCGTTGGCGCCTTGTTGCCGATCAAAGGTGACGCCCATGGGCTGATATTCGACGCCCTCGACCGTGATGCCCTTGCGCAGATTCTCCAGCCGTTCCTCGCTGACCGAGCCATTGATCCGCACCCGGTAGCGGCGCAGCCAGCCGGTGGAGGGCAGTTCGAGCTTGCGTTTGACCTCGCCATCATTGGTCAGGATCAGCAGCCCTTCGGAATTGAGGTCGAGCCGCCCGACCGACATGACGCGGGGCATGTCGGCGGGGAGCGTGTCGAACACGGTCTGGCGATCTTTTTCATCTTTTTCGGATGTGACCAGCCCGGCGGGTTTGTGATAAAGCCACAGGCGCGGTGGCTCCGGCTCTGCGATCAGTTTGCCATCGACTGAAACGCGGTCCGTTGGGCTGATATTGAGCGCGGGGCTGTCGATCACCTTGCCATTCACCCGCACCCGGCCTTCGGCGATCAGCTTTTCTGCGTCGCGCCGCGAGGCGAGGCCTGCGCGGGCCAGAACCTTGGCGATGCGGTCGCCGGGAGGGGGAGGTGTGCTCATGGCGCGCGTCTATGCGCTGTGGGTCTGCGGCGCAACGGGCTTTGTCCCTGCCACCGAGGTGGCGCAGCCAAAGAAGTGCCGCATCTCGCCGACAATCAGCCCCTCGTCCCGCAGCGCCTGCGCGAAGCCTGCGCAATCGCGAAAGGCACGGGTATAGGCACCTAGCATGGCAAAATCCTGTGCGCCGCGCAGAAACAGCCGTTCAATCAGCGGCAGGATGCGGTCAAGGTAGAACCGGTAGAGCGGCCGCAGCAGCCAGCCGCGCGGATCGGATGCCTCGATCAGCGCGAAACTGCCGCCGGGGCGCAGGATATGAGTAATCTGTCGCGCGAGGATGCGTTGTTGCTGCGGATCGAATGTTTTGAGCCCGAAGGTGGAAATCACCAGATCGGCGCTGTCCGCGGCGAGGCTGAGCCCGAGGATATCGGCGGTCTGGTGGCTGATCTGTCTGGCCTGCGCCGGTGCCAACCGGGACAGCGCCGCTGCATGCATGCCGGGTGAGATGTCGATCGCGGCGATCTGCGCGCGGGGAATTGCGCGCAGAAGTCCTGCCCAGACCTCACCGCTGCCCGCCATGAGATCGGCCACTTGCGGTGCGGCCTTGGGGCCGGGGCCTTGCATGGTCCCGTCGCGCAACCGCGCGATGTGGCGTTGACCCAAGAGCCGGTTGACGCATTGCCGACGCCAGACCGCGACCATGCCGAATGAGGCGGCAGCGCTCCACCACCGATAGCGCGCAGAACAGCGGTCGAAGAGGGCTGCGACAAAGGCGGGATCGAAAATCGGATCGTCTGACATGGACGCAGGCTAGACCGTGCCAGTTGAGGCTTGCAATGGGGCGGGTGCCAGCGGATCAACGGCGCATGGAGTTTCGCAGTCATATGCAGGCCGCATTGGCCGAGGCCCGTGCGGCGGGTGCGCGGGGTGAGGTGCCGGTGGGCGCGGTCATCGTATCGCCTGCCGGGGACATCGTCGCGGCGGCGGGCAACCGCACGCGCGAATTGCATGATCCGACCGCCCATGCCGAAATGCTGGTGATCCGTGCTGCCTGTGCAGCGCTGGGGTCAGAGCGGCTGTCGGGGCATGACCTCTATGTGACGCTGGAACCCTGTCCGATGTGTGCTGCGGCAATATCCTTTGCCCGGATTGCCCGACTTTATTACGGGGCCGCAGACCCAAAATCGGGCGGCGTCGCACAGGGGCCGCGGTTGTTCGATCAGCCGCAATGTCACCATGCGCCCGAGGTTTATGACGGGATCGCGGCGGTGGAGGCGGCGGCGTTGCTGCAGGATTTCTTTGCCGCACGGCGCGCGGAGTGACGGGGCTGGGGGGCTCTGCCCCCCGTCCTTCGGACTCCCCCCGGGATATTTATGGCCAAAAGATGCAGCGGCGCGCGCTCTGGACTAAAGCCGGAGCAAGGCCGATATTGGGTCCATGAGTCTGCCACCGGGTTTCATCGACGAGTTACGCGGGCGGCTGTCACTGGGGCAGGTCGTCGGTCGCAAGGTTGTCTGGGATGCGCGCAAGTCCAACACCGGCAAAGGTGATCTATGGGCGCCATGCCCGTTTCATCAGGAAAAAAGCGCCAGTTTTCATGTGGATGACCGCAAGGGTTATTATTATTGCTTTGGCTGTCACGCCAAGGGCGATGCAATTTCATTCGTGCGCGAGACGGAGAATGTGAGCTTTACCGAAGCGGTGGCGATTCTGGCGCGTGAGGCCGGTATGGTCATGCCGGAACGCGACCCGCGCGCGCAGGAGCAGGCCGATGCGCGGACCCAACTCGTCGCGGTGATGGAGCAGGCGGTGCAGCATTACCGTCTGCAACTGCGCACCGGGGCTGCGAGCGCCGCGCGCGATTATCTGGCGCGGCGCGGGTTGTCAGAGGCGGCGCAGGCGCGCTGGGAGATCGGCTTTGCGCCGGAGGGCTGGCAGGGGCTGCATGATGCGCTGGCGGCCAAAGGCGTCAGTCCCGAACTGATGATTGCCGCCGGGCTGGCAAAGGCATCGGACAAGGGCAAGCGTCCTTATGATGTATTTCGCGACCGGATCATGTTTCCGATTCGCGATGCGCGGGGCCGGGCCATCGCCTTTGGTGGCCGCGCGATGGACCCCAATGACGGGGCCAAATATCTGAATTCGCCGGAAACCGTGCTCTTCGACAAGGGCCGCACGATATTCAACCATGGACCGGCGCGTGAGGCAGCGGGCAAGGGGCAGCCGTTGGTCGTTGCCGAAGGCTATATGGATGTGATCGCGCTGTCCGAGGCGGGGTTTGCCGCCACGGTGGCGCCGCTGGGCACCGCGATTACCGAGGATCAGCTACGCCTGATGTGGCGGATCGCCCCCGAACCGGTGATCGCACTGGATGGTGATAACGCCGGGTTGCGCGCCGCAATGCGGGCAATCGATGTGGCGCTGCCGCTGCTGGAGGCGGGACAATCGCTGCGTTTTGCGCTGATGCCGCAGGGCCTTGATCCTGATGACCTCATTCGGCAGCAGGGCGCGGGCGCAATGCGTGCCGTGCTGGAAGCGGCGGTGCCGATGGTGCAGCTATTGTGGCGGCGCGAGACGGAAGGGCAGGATTTTGACAGCCCGGAGCGCAAGGCCGCTCTCGATAAACGCCTGCGCGCGGTGCTGGCCCTGATCCGCGACCCCTCGATCCGTGGCCATTACGGCGAAGAGGTCAAGCAACTGCGCTGGGAGCTGTTCGGCCAGCGGCGCGCCGCCGGGCGCAGGGCTGCACGTCCTGCGGTGCAGACGGCTCTGGCCAGCACACGTGCCTCGGTTCTGGCGGGATCGCTCTCGGTGGAGGAACATCTGCGCGAGGCGGTGATTCTGGCGACGCTGATTGCCAATCCGCAGGTGGTGCCCGAGTTCGAGAGCGAGTTGGAGCGGATGGAGTGTCGTGTCGCGGGGCATCTGCAACTGCGCGCCGCGATCCTGCGCCATGCCGCTGCACCCGACCTGCGCCTTGCAGTCATGGCAGAGATAGGTCCCGGCCCCCTTGAAAACCTCTTTGCGCAAAGCCATGTGGCGATTACCCCTGCCGTCCGTCGCCCCGGCGATGCCGAGATTGCCCGCATGTGTCTGGCCGAAGAACTGGCCAAGCTGAACGCGCGGCGCGGTCATCAGCGCGAGATCGAAGAGGCGGTGGAGGATATGGCGGGTCTGGCAGATGAAGGCCTGACCTGGCGGTTGGGGCAGGCGGCCCGCGCGCTTGATCTGGCGGATCGTGGTGATGGCGAGGACCGCACCGAATATGAAACCGGCGCGAACGGAGCCCGCATGAAGAAGGACGAACGCAGTGCTTTGGACAGTCTGGTGGGCCAGATCGACTTTGCCCGCAGCGGCAAGCGACGCGGGAAAGAGCCCTGATTCGGCGCCTTGTGTTTGAAGGGTGGCAACATGTTCATAAATTCCGGGCAGAGGTGGTTGCGAATCACTGCCACAGTCGATTGATTCGCCAAAACCGCGAATCGCGAATCACCTGACTCCAGCGCGGAGAGCCGCCGGACGCCCATCGTTTTGAGGAGCCATTCATGGCCGCGAAAGATACCGACGATCACAAGGATGATGATTCTGACGGCGATATCTCGCTCGACATGAGTCAGGCCGCCGTAAAGAAGATGATCGCGGAGGCGCGTGAGCGGGGCTACATCACTTATGATCAGCTGAACGCGGCGCTGCCGCCCGAGCAGGTGAGTTCGGATCAGATCGAGGACGTGATGTCCATGCTCTCGGAAATGGGCATTCAGGTCACCGAACAAGAGGAATCCGAGGAAAGCGAAGACGACGGCGGGTCACGCGAACTTGCCACCACCGGCGGTGGCCGCGAGGTCACGCTGGCGGGTGCGGATAACGAGAAACTCGACCGCACCGATGATCCGGTCCGCATGTATCTGCGCGAAATGGGATCGGTCGAACTGTTGAGCCGCGAGGGCGAGATTGCCATCGCCAAGCGGATCGAGGCGGGCCGCAACACCATGATCCTCGGGCTTTGCGAAAGCCCGCTGACCTTTCAGGCGATCACGATCTGGCGCGACGAATTGCTGTCCGAGGACATCCTGCTGCGCGATGTGATCGACCTTGAGGCGACCTTTGGCACACAACTGGGCGAGGATGGTGTAGACGAATCTATCGTCGAAACCGTGGGCGGTGCCGAGACCGTATCGCGCGAGGAATCCCCCGATCTGGATGCCGATGGCAACCCGATCATGCGCGAGGATGACGATGAAGAGGATGAGCAGGCCAATATGAGCCTTGCCGCCATGGAATCTGCGCTGAAACCCCGCGTGCTGGAAACGCTGGAAATCATCGCGCGCGATTTTGCCAAATTGTCGGATATGCAGGATGCCCGCATGTCCGCCACCCTGAACGAGGATTCGTCATTCTCGGTCAAGGATGAGGCAATCTATCAGAAATTGCGTTCGGAAATCGTCGAACTGGTCAATTCGCTGCATCTGCACAACTTGCGGATCGAGGCGCTGATTGATCAGCTTTACGGGATCAATCGCCGGATCATGACCATTGATTCGAGCATGGTAAAACTGGCCGATCAGGCCCGGATCAACCGGCGTGAATTCATCGATGAATATCGCGGGGCTGAACTGGACCCGACATGGCTCGACCGGATGGCGCATAAGTCTGGGCGCGGCTGGCAGGCCTTTGTTGAACGCTCCAGCGGTAAGATCGAGGAATTGCGCGCCGAGATGGCGCAGGTCGGGCAATATGTCGGCGTCGATATCACCGAATTCCGCCGCATCGTGTCACAGGTCCAGAAGGGCGAGAAGGAAGCCCGTCAGGCCAAGAAGGAAATGGTCGAGGCGAACCTGCGTCTGGTGATCTCGATTGCCAAGAAATATACCAACCGTGGCCTGCAATTCCTTGATCTTATTCAGGAAGGCAATATCGGCCTGATGAAGGCTGTGGATAAATTCGAATATCGCCGCGGCTACAAATTCTCCACCTATGCGACATGGTGGATCCGTCAGGCGATCACCCGGTCGATCGCCGATCAGGCCCGCACCATCCGGATTCCGGTGCATATGATCGAGACGATCAACAAACTGGTGCGCACCGGCCGACAGATGCTGCACGAGATTGGTCGCGAACCGACGCCGGAAGAACTGGCCGAAAAGCTGCAGATGCCGCTGGAAAAGGTTCGCAAGGTGATGAAGATCGCCAAGGAACCGATCAGCTTGGAAACCCCGATCGGCGACGAGGAAGACAGCCAGCTTGGCGATTTCATCGAGGACAAGAACGCGATTCTGCCGTTGGATTCCGCCATTCAGGAAAACCTGAAGGAAACCACGACACGGGTTCTGGCCAGCCTGACCCCGCGCGAAGAACGTGTGCTGCGGATGCGGTTTGGTATCGGCATGAACACCGATCACACTCTCGAAGAAGTCGGCCAGCAGTTCAGCGTCACCCGCGAACGTATCCGGCAAATCGAGGCCAAGGCGTTGCGCAAGCTGAAGCACCCCAGCCGCAGCCGCAAACTGCGCAGTTTCCTGGACCAGTAAGGGATATATCGTGGACCAGTCGATGAATGTCGAAGGGTCCGCGACGCCGGTCAACGTCATGTGGACCGGCGGTTGGGATTCGACCTTTCGTGTCCTCGACCTTGCTTTGTGCCAACACCGGCAGGTACAGCCGCATTATGTGCGCCGCGTGGCGCGCCGCAGCCACGGGCATGAAATCGCTGCGATGCGCGCCATTCATGCGCTTGTGCGCCATCGGCATGGCCCGGAGGCAGCGGGGCGGATCGCACCGCTGATCGTCGTTGAACATGCGACTTTGACGATCCCGCCACGCATGCGAAAATGGCACCGGGCGTTGCGCCAACACTATCCGCTGTCACCGCAATACATGTTCCTGCATGCCTATGCGGCACAGGCTGGACTGACTGACCTTGAACTTGGCGTAATGCAATCGGACAGTCTGTCGGATTTTCTGCGCCCCCACCTCGTTGCTGCGGGGGATGGGCTGATCCTCGCCGCGAAGGTCAGGTTGCCCGCGCTGGCATTGATGCGCCCGTTCCGGTTTCCCGGGCTCGATCTGAGCAAGACCGAGGCCGGAACCCGCGCCGAAGCCGCCGGTTTTCTGCCCGAAATGATGTTGACGCATTTCTGTGCCAGACCGCTGGCATCGGGCGCGCCCTGCGGCAAATGCTTCCCCTGCGAGCAGGCGGTGGCGCAGGGGCTGGGCTGGCGCGTGCCCAACGATGACTGGCTGGCCACCTGAGCCTGCGCGGCTGAGTCCCGCCCGCCACAGGTTGCCCCCTCTATCTGGTGGTCTAATAATTCCGCTGTGCAACAATTTGAGGTCTGCCTATAGTCTGGTGGATAACGGGGGGCATAACCCCCGAGCGTGAGGCAGGTCAGAAAAAACGAGGACAGATCAATGCGTTGCCCCTTTTGCGGAAACGTCGATACTCAGGTTAAGGATTCCCGGCCCGCCGAGGATCATGTCGCGATCCGGCGCAGGCGGTTTTGTCCGGCATGTGGCGGGCGGTTTACCACCTATGAACGCGTGCAGTTGCGCGATCTTGTCGTGATCAAATCGAACGGACGGCGCGAGGAATTTGACCGGTCGAAACTCGAGCGTTCGATCCGTATTGCGCTGCAAAAACGCCCCGTCGAGCCGGAGCGGATGGATCAGATGATCTCGGGCATCGTGCGGCGGCTGGAGTCATTGGGTGAAACGGATATTCACAGCCACCAGATCGGCGAGATTGTGATGGAAAGTCTGGCCCGGATCGACACGGTGGCCTATGTCCGTTTTGCCAGTGTTTACATGAACTTTCAGGCAGTTGGCGATTTTGACAAGTTCATGAGCGAACTCAGGCCCAGCACCAAATCCGAGACGTGAGCGCGACTGATCGCCGGTTCATGGCGCTGGCCCTGTCATTGGGCCGGCGCGGCATGGGCCGGGTCTGGCCAAATCCTGCGGTGGGTTGTGTCATTGTTCAAGCAGGTCGCATCGTGGGGCGTGGCTGGACGGCTGATGGTGGCAGGCCCCATGCCGAGACGCAGGCGCTGGCACAGGCCGGCATTGGCGCGCGCGGTGCCACCGCCTATGTCACGCTGGAGCCCTGCGCCCATCATGGCAAGACCCCGCCCTGTGCCGAGGCGTTGATCGCCGCTGGCGTGGCGCGGGTTGTCGTGGCTACGGGCGACCCTGATCCGCGTGTGGCCGGGCGTGGTATTGCGGTGTTGCAACACGCCGGGATTGCTGTCGAAATTGGCCTGATGGCCGACGAGGCGCAGGGCGATCTGCGCGGCTTTCTACGTCGGGTGACAACCGGTCGCCCGATGCTGACCCTGAAGCTCGCGGCCAGTCTGGATGGTCGCATCGCGACCGCCAGCGGCGAAAGCCAGTGGATCACCGGACCCGAGGCGCGCCGCGCGGTGCACCTGCTGCGCGCCCGCCATGATGCGGTGATGGTGGGTGCAGGCACAGCGCGGGCCGATGACCCGCTGCTGAGCGTTCGCGGGTTGGGCATAGACCGGCAACCGGTGCGGGTGGTCGTCGCGCGCAGCCTCGATCTGCCGCGAGCGGGCCAATTGGCGGCGTCGGCTGCAATCACTCCGCTTTGGCTGTGCCATGGTCCGAATGCGTCGGCAGAGGCGGTCGCGTTCTGGACTGCACAGGGGGCGACTTGTCTGACCGGTGCAGAAAACTCCGGGCAGATCGCACCTGACTCGGTCATGACTGCGCTGGGCGACCGGGGTCTGACCCGTGTGTTCTGCGAAGGCGGCGGCGCGCTGGCGGCGTCACTGTTGCGGGCAGGGCTGGTCGATGAGCTGGTGGTTTTTGCTGCTGGCGTGATGATCGGGTCCGAAGGCCTGCCTGCCTTGGGTCCGATGGGGCTGGATCGCCTGTCAGATGCACCTCGTTTCGTGCTGCGCGCGGTATTACCGATCGGGCCTGATGTGATGCAGGTCTGGTCCCGCGCCTAGCGCCGCCACAGATGCGCGTAGCTGGCAAAGGCGCCCTGTAATTTGGCCATTGACCTGTTGAACGCGCCGGGGCGCGGTATTTCATCGAGAATGAGGCGGTCCACGATCACTTCGACCGGGCAGGGCCGCCTGGTGATCGGGTCGAAATAGCGTGGGTAATCAATCAGCACCGCATGGGTGAGGCCGATGATGTCGGGGCGTGCCGTGCGCCGGGGCAGGGGCGGTCCGTGATCATCGCTCAGACCCCAGCCTGCATAGAATGGCTGTCCCAGACAGGTCACCCGCTTGCCGCGCAACAGCGCCTCGAACCCAAGCGCCGAGGTCATGGTCCAGACTTCGTCCACCGCAGCCAGCGCCGCCATCGCATCGGTGCGGTCCAGCACCGCGTCGGCGAAGGTGGCCGCGTCGGGCACAGCTCCTTTGCGCAGGTGCGCCTCCACATCCGGGTGCGGTTTATATAGAATGACCGCCGCCGGATTGGCCGCGCGGGCGGCCTGCAGCAGCCCCAGATTGGTGTTGACCGTCCCTGTCCCAAGCCGGATCGAGGCATCATCCTCGACCTGCCCCGGCACAAGAATCCGCCGCCCGGTGGGCAGACCGGCGGGAAAGCCAGCGCCGCCGATATTGTATTTCGACAGCCCCTCGCGGGTGATCCGCGCGATCAGGCGCGCCACCCGTTGGCGTGCATCTTCGGGCAAATCGGTGGCCGCCGTGATCAGCTGTTCCAATCTGCTGGGCCGGGTCGGATCATAATAGATCCCCAGATCGTCGCAGACGAGCGAGAGCGGCGCGATCAGATCGGCCCCGAGCCCGCGTGAGCGCAGAAAGCCATCCTCGATCCGCACTGCGCCAGCCGCATCCAGCGCCGGGGTGGTCTTGCCTGCCCAGACCATGAGCCGCCGCTCTTGGGCCAGATCGATGGCGCGGGCATCGGGATCGGCGAAAACGACCTTGCGCCGCAAACCAAAGGCCCGCTGCAGCGGTGCACGTTTCCACAGCCGCATCCCCGTTGCGATCCAGCCCTGATGATCGTCGCGCCAAGCCCGCACCTCGGCCTCCAGCGTCGAAATCGCATCTTCCAACTGGCAAAGCCGGTCACGGTAGGGGTCATACCAGCGCGAATAAAGGATCATCGCGGCGGCAAAAAGCTGCGTCGGGCTGAGCGCACGCTGGCGGCGTGGATGCGGGGCCTGATCGTGGCTGAGCCCCCAACCGGCATAGAATGGCTGGCCAAAGACATGCGGACGGTGCCCGGCAAGGATCGCCTCAAAGCCAAGTTGCGACGAGACGGTATAAACCGCCGCGGCCCCGGCGAGCAGGCTCCAAGGGCTGATCGGGTGTGACGAAAGGGTGATGCCCGGCGACACGTCAGAGGGCTGGTAATGCCCCGGACGATAACCTTGCGCCGTCTCGGGATGGCTGCGCAGCAGGATCGGCCGATCCGGATGATCGGCGCGTGCGGCGGCGAGCATGGACAGAAATGTGGCCCGATCCGCACCGCTGGCGCGTACCGAAGCGTCGCCGGCAGTCTGGTCGATGACCAGCACATAGCCGTTGTCCGGTGCGGGCGTGGCGGGGGCAAAAGCATTGTATTTGGCTCAATTCGCATTAGCTATGCACATGGTCTAACCGGCAGGATTCCTACTGCTGCGGCGAGAACGGCGCGTGGTGTGGGTTGCCTTGGAAGCACTGCAAGATGAAACCATCTGAGAT
>Ga0105050_10005545_pt1 | contig 16112 bp, 16 predicted proteins | sample FRY01_FD_78088 | JGI IMG/M metagenome (GOLD analysis project Ga0105050, IMG submission 78088) | Freshwater microbial communities from Lake Fryxell liftoff mats and glacier meltwater in Antarctica - FRY-01 | ecosystem: Environmental > Aquatic > Freshwater > Ice > Glacier meltwater ... | reverse complement strand
TGAGTCAGATAGAGTTCGCACTCGCTGAGGAAGGCATCTACGACCTGGAAGACATCGACCTGCAACGCATGCCTGCCAACGCCGGCACCCTGATCCTGAACACGTAAAGAACAATGACACGCCAACAAACCAAAGACCGCCACGACCTCGACGCCATGCTGGACGAGTTGATCGACATCGACGTCGCCTGCTCCATCTCTAACTTCAACCGCGCGCGCAAGAAGCAAGACAGGCGCCAGCGCCCTGCGGAGGACGACAGCCAAGCGACCGGCTTTGAGAAGTGGGTCGACGAACGCAAGGGCGGGCGGAAGCGCCGCACCACGCGGCGATGAAGGACTGCAAAACCGGACTCGCCATGCGATTCTGGCGCGACCAACTGTGGACGCGCTTGAGCGGGCGGAAGGTTCGGTTCACCAGGACTGTAGAACGGGACGAGTTCACCGTGCCTGCCGGCAGGGTTGGCACGATTCGGACTCCTTTCCTGGACTCAAAAGGCGGACTCGTTCTCGCCGTGCAGCTGCGCACCGCAGTGCAGGGCAGTGAGGAGTTCGAAGGCGAGGTGCATTGGCGCGAAGGCGTCAACATCGAAGAAGTAGAAGATGACATACAGCTACTGTGACACCCTTACACCAATGATTTATCTCCCCACCACGAACGACAAGCGGCAGTCCGGCATCAACAAGCTGTCGGAAGCCAACGGCGCGCTATCCCTCGGACTGCACGAGTTCGATGCCGTGTTCGATCGCGAGTTCACCTCTGACGTCCACTTCATGACCTACGGTGTCATGGAGGACGGCGAGATGACCACGAGTCCATTCCCTCGCATCAACAAGCCATGCCTCGCGTCCATCCAGGAAGCTGGTGGCGACGTCATGACGGTAGCCATCGTCATGGACTTCGACCTAAAGGACCAGCCCGGCACGGAAGACCTGCCGCTGAGTGAGGATGGCAAGCCGACGTGGACCGTCGCAGCGCTCGACGCCTTCATCCGGGCCATGCCGAGCATCGACTCGGAGTTGAGTGGCCGGAAGATCGCCACGCCGCTGGTCTACACCACGGCGCATGGCGCACGCTTCGTGCACAAGCTGGCCTCGCCGGTGCCGGTCATGCAGTCAGAGGACTTGATCCGCGGACTCATGAAGGTCTACAAAGACCTAGACCTGCACATGGACCCGGCGTGCGCCGACTGGACCAGACTGTTCCGCGCACCTAAGGTGGTTCGCGGGGGCACCCGGCAGTGGGAGCAGCGATGGTTCTGGGTGCGCTCCGGTAAGGGGACCACCAACCCGGACGCCATCGACCCGGTCACCAAGCAGTCGACCTACAACGACAAGTATGCCGGCATCGAGACCATCAACACCTCGCGCCCAACGCCCGAGATGTCTATCGCCCGTCTCTACGTCGGCAACGGGGGCACCCAGCGCAAGACCGAGAAGCACAAGCTGGCCCAGCGCATCATGCGTGGCACCGAGTGCTACCCGCCGATGTTCGAAGGGTCAGCCTTAGCCGACGAGGGCGGGCGCGACAACGCACTCATGCGCATGGTTGGGCAGGCGTGCAACTTCCTGCTCGGACCGATGTCCGGTGAGTTCGACTTCGAGGCTGAGGACATCTACGCCCTGTTCCACGACGCGGTCGAGCAGCTCGAACCAGACTCAGGCACACCCGACTGGCTGGAGAGCCTGTGGGGCAAGGTGAAGCGCTGTGTGGAGCGTGAGAAGGCCAAGCTCAAGTTCCAGGACCAAACAAAAGATGAACAGCGGGAGCAGGTGGCCACAGAAGCCCGTGGAATGCTCCAGATCGTCCGCGAGACCTGTGAGCTTGCCGAGATTCACGATCAGGACGAAGTCACAGCACAGGCAGCCCTGCGGCGCCTGCTGCTCATCTGCGAGCCATCCGGCCGCTTCCGCGCCCTTAAGGTGGACGGGAACTACAGCGACACGCCGGTTCCGCAGTCCCGGCTGCACAATCTGGTGCGCACCACCGACCTGGAGCTGCAGATCCCGCTGTGGTGCGAGGACGACAAGGGCAAGCCGAAGCAGGTGTCCGAGCAGACCCTTGCTCGCATGGCGACGGACGTGGCACGCATCGTCGGCGCCTCTGGTGTCAGCCGCACCCACGTCTCAGGCGATTCGTGGGACAACCTGACCCTGCGCATGAAGCTCTACGCCAGGAGCAGCAAGTTGGAGCCCACATACTCGAACCTGGTGGACGAGTGGCTGGAGATCCTCACCAAGAACCCTGCCGAGCTGCGCCGCTGGCTGTCCCGCGCGCTGGAGTTCGAGGGTGGGCCCATCTGTGCGCTCTCCCTCGCGGGGGCAGCCGGAGCAGGCAAGGGCATGCTGGCCCAGGGACTGGTCGAGACGCTGGAGCACCCCCAGCGCGCCGACAAGTCGTGCCTGGTCACGCGCTTCAACGAGTCGCTCCGCTACACGCCGTTCCTGATCGTTGACGAGGGCCTGCCACGCGGCACGCACGATATCGCCGATATGTTCCGTGCCCTAACAGGGGGCGAGCCGACGATGACGGAAGGCAAGTTCCAAACGCCGATCGAGATCCGCAACCCCATGCGAATCCTGTTCACGGCCAACAACCTGGACGTGGTGCAGCAGCTGGCGTCGCACCGAGTGAACGACTCGCGCGACCAAGCAGCGTTGGCGATCCGCCTGCTGCACCTCGACGTGCAGGAGACGTCAGAGATGCACCTGCGCGCCAAGGGAGGGCTGGAATACACCAGAGGCTGGGTGGAAGGAGCCGACGGGTCGCCGTCAGACTTCGTCGTCGCCAAGCACCTGCTGTGGCTCTACGAGAACCGCGACCAATACGGCGAGCGCGACAAGCGCCTGCTGGTGGAAGGGCGCGCGGACACGGAGGTCGTGCAGTCGTTGCGCATCGCCGGCTCAGTGCCAGAGGCCATCGCTCGCGCCATCATCACCGGACTGGAGATGGCGGCACAGCCAAGCGTGAAGGATGGCATCGCCATCGACGGTGACCGCCTGCTGGTCATGGCCCGCGCCGTCGAGGAACAGCACCGCCAGCTCAACGAGAACCACGTGCAGCTGACCGCGGGGCGCATCGGCAAGGCCATGCGCAATATGTGCTCGCCTGGCATCGACGGGGCCGACAAGTGCAGACGTGAGAACCTGAACGGCAACATCACACAGCAGCGATGGTGGGACGTTGACGTCAAACTACTGTGGCGCTATGCACAGGATGCTGGTTACAAACGCGACAAGCTCGAAAGGCTCGTCGTAGCACAATACGGATTGGGGTCAACTGATGAGTAACTGCACACGAAACTATCTTAAGGACTTCAACTACCGAGCCTTTGCGCACACCGCGTCGGCCTCGCAGTTCGACACGTTCCTCACCTGTCCGCGCAAGTGGTGGTTCCAGAAGGTAGTCAAGCTACCTGAGCTGGACGGCCAGCTGCAGTTCGAGTTCGGCGACATCTTGCACGAGGCGTGCGAGCGCTACCTCGACGCGGACGACCAAGGGCGGGATGACCAAGGCAATGCCCTAGACCTCTGGCCTGAGGGGTGGAACCGCGGACTCACCGACTTCGACTCGACGCTCATCAAGCGCCTGGTTGAGAAGGGCATCGAGGAAGGCGTGCTGCGCCGCATGCCCGGACGTGAGGTAGAAGCACCCATCGGCATCTGGAACGGCCGGAACTACACGCCACGGCAGATCGTGCCTGGCGTTGGCGTGTGCGGCTACCGAGACGTGAAGTCGCCAGGGATGGTGGAGGACCACAAGTCGGTCAAGAACAAGGACTACTGCAAGTCGCAAGCTGACCTGCTGGCCGATCCGCAGATGCTGCTATACGCAGCCATCACCATCATAGAGCTGGCCGAGGCCAATGAGGAGCTGCCAGAAACCGTGCTGCTCCGACACAACCAGTTCATCAAGAACCCGAAGGATCTGCGCGTAAAGGCCACCGAGGTTGACGTCGAGCTGGACGTCATTCAAGAGTTCTGGGAGAAGACGCTTGAGCCGGCTGCTGTGGACATGCTGCGCTACAAGAAGGAGATGAAGGACGAATCAAAGTGGGACAAGATCGAAGGACCACGTGAGAATGGCGCCTGCATGAAGTATGGCGGCTGCCCTTTTGGAAGAATCTGCGGCAGGGCCGAGCACCCCACCGCATACCGTGCTAGGATTGGACGCATCAACGCCATTCCTGCAGAACTAGACACCGACACCGTCACCAAGGAGAACACTGACATGGGCATTTTCAACAGACTCAACGCCGACAAGAAGCCGGCGACCGAAACGAAGGCCGCACCGGCCAAGGCGACCGAGGCGCAGGTCGAGGAATCGGCAGAAGCCGCGGAGGAAGAGTTCATCGAGGAAACTCTGGAGCAGGAGGCAGATGCCACCGCTGATGCGGTCGCAGAGGAAGCGCTGGAAGCACCGCCGTGGGCCAGCGCCGACTGCCCTGCATGCAAGGGCGCGGGCTTCAACAAGAAGGGCAACCCGTGCGCAGCCTGCGACCGCATCGCCGAGAAGGAAGGCAACCCGCGGGCGTCATCGTTCGAGGTGACCTTGGACGACACCACCGGCGAGACCGTGGTTACTCGCTCCGCTGACTCGGCCGATGTCTACCGCGTGCAGCTCCAATCCGCCGAGGTAAAGAAGAGCGAGAAGAGCAAGCCGGCAGGGGAGAAGGCGAAGGAGAAAGCTGCAGCCAAGCGCAGCCGCTTCGCCAAGCAGGAAGAGCCGGAGGCCGAGAAGGTCGAGACGACCGTCGTGCCGCCCAAGGCCCTCGCCGCTGAGCCGGTCGACGTCGAGCCCGACGCTGGCAAGACGAAGGGCATGGGGCGCACAGGACGCACGGCCAACGGCTTCACCATCGCCTACGGCGCGGTGCGTCGTAGCAAGATGACGATGATGGACCTCAACGAGGTGTTCGCACGATATGCAGCCGAATTGGCCGAAGCGCAAGGCGCCGAGAGCTACTACCAGCTAGACCGCTTCAAGCGACGCGACATGATGGCCTCTACCGCCAAGGCGATCGCTGACACCATCCCGTCTTCCACCCTGGTGGTCGTGCGCGCCGACGACCCCGACATCCGCGCGTTCGCCACGGCCATCGAGGTCTACGCCACGAACGTCATCGAGGGGATCGCCTGATGTCGTCGCAAGCCAAAAAGACGCCGGCAGACCGCCGTGCAGCAAGGCTCCTGGAGCAATCCCGCGTTGCGCTGGCCGAGGAGCGCAACCGCGCCATCGAAGCCATCAATGGCGTTAAGGGGCAGATGCAGCAAGTCATCGCCAACCACGGCGCCATGCGCGCCGACATGGTGCGGTGGGTCACGGCGTTCATGCTCAAGCAAGGCGAGCTGAAGATCACCTTCCCGGTCGAGTTCCTCAAGAAGGCCGACGAGTGGGTGCTGCAGCGCGAGAACGACAAGGTAGGCAACACCATCACGTGGCGCCTGGTGGACAAGGTCAAATACCTGGAGAGCGAGATGGCTATCCAGGACGCAGAAGAAACGGCCGAGGAGCAAGCCGATGGATAAGCAACGCTCCATCATCCTCGACGAAGTCACACGTGAGCGCATTGCCCAGGACGCAATGTGGGGCGAGCAGAACCACGACTTCCCGCACTACTACCAGATTCTCAACGAGGAACTGGGAGAGGTCTCGAAGGACTATCTTGACTCGGGGTATGCCCGAGCAAAATGGCTTGCAGGAATGTCTGAGTTCTCGCAACAGTTCTCGCAACTGCGATTGAACATGCGCAAGGAGATGATCCAATGTGCGGCAGTCATGGTAGCGATGATTGAATGCGGCGACCGCAACGAATGGTGGCCGTCTAAGTAGCAAGAAGTCACAGGGGGTTTTTTGACCCCCGTGATTTTTCGCGGAAACACAAACAAACTTTCAGGGCCACAACATGAGCAGATTCGACAAGCTAATCAAGAAGGCGGAGGCCAAGCGCCTAGCCACTGGCCAGAACAACGTCAACCCGACGTCACGCTTCGGTAAGCTGGCACGATACTCCAAGAAGGTGAGCCCCGACGTTGCAGACATCGAGCGCATTCTCAACCTGCCGATCGAGGCCGACCACGACGCCTCGCAGGTAGAGGACTTCTCGCGAGCACACATGCTGGCACGATCATTCGACAGCGGAGCGCGCTTCCTGCCCACCCAGTCCAGCGCCATCGCGTCCTACCTAGAGGTAGGTGGTGGCTTCTTCCCAATCGGTGTTGGCTGGGGCAAGTGTCTACGGGCAACTGCCGAGGTCTACGATGTATCCACCGGACGTCGGCGGTCTGTTGCTGAAAAGGGAAGTCTAAAGGTCTCAGCGCTGCGCGAGCGCGACATGACCCTGGCCGCACACGAGGCCACCGCCTTCCCTAGTGGTGCCAAGCAGTGTGTTCGCGTCTCTCTCGCAGGAGGACAGGAGGTGGAAGCCTCAAACGACCATCGCATCCTAACCAGAGGGCGAGGGTGGGTAGAAGCGGCCGACCTGGAGCCTTCTGATTGGGTTGCTACACCTAAGACCATGCCGTCTCCCCACAAGGTGGCGCACCTGTCTGATGAGGAAGTGATTCTGCTCGCCTACCTGATGTCCGACGGCAATACCACACAATCTCAAATGCGCTTTACGCAAATGACAGGGGAGGTCGCTGAAGAGTTCAAGTCAGTAGTCAAGAAGTTAGGGGGTGAATGGTCTATCGCCACTAACAGCAACTCAGGCAAGGCAGATGACTACTACATACACAAGCTGCGTCCTTGGTTAAAGACCTGGGGACTGACAGGTCACAGTGCTAACACTAAGCGACTCCCTGCCGAGCTTTACGGAATGAGCGAGAGACAGACAGCCCTGTATCTCTCCAGGTTTTGGGCGTGCGATGGGTGGTTAGAGTCTGATCGGGCCAGCGTGGCACTGTGCAACAAACCACTGTTGGAGGATATTAGGCACTTGCTGCTACGGCTAGGGATAACATCCCGCACAGTCTACAAGCCAGTTGGCAAACACTCATCGTGGACCCTGACGGTATCTGGAGGCACCAACATAGAGGCGTTCGTGCAATCACTAGTGCGCATTCCAGGCAAACCGTGGAAGTTCGAGTCCAAGAAGCGTAAGAGGATCGTGTGCGACGGTGATGTGAGATGGGTCAAGATCAAGAGCGTGGAGCCTATCGGTGTGCATGAAGTCTACGACCTGAGTGTGCCCGGCCCTTGCAACTTCGTCGCCAACGGCATCGTGGTTCACAACACCGGCATATCGCTCTACATCGCCGAGCTGGCATACAAGGCAGGCTTGAAGAAGATCATGCTGCTGGTGCCACCGCAGGTCTACGCGCAGCTGACCAAGAAGGACGTGCCCTTCTGGCGCAAGATGGTCAACCTGTCGCTGCCACTCCACCGACTTGGTGGCCAGCCAGCGGCGATGCGCAAGAGGATCTATGAGGCCAAGCGAAAGGGCCTCTACATCGTGCCCTACTCCCTGCTGTCTGTGAAGGACACACTGGACATGCTGGAAGCAGTCGACCCTGACTTGGTCATCGCCGACGAGGTGCATAACCTAAAGAACCGATCGGCCGCACGCACCAAGCGACTCTTCGGCTGGCGCGACTGGCGCAACGAACAGGGGCGCATGCCTCGCTTCGTCGGCATGTCCGGCACCATCACGTCGAAGTCCATAGACGACTACCACCACCTCATCACCTGGGCACTGGGCGAAGGCAGTCCACTGCCACGCACAGGTGCACTGGCCTACGCATGGTCGCAGGTCATCGACTCGGGCGGCACGTGCGCCGGTGAGTTCCAGACCGGACCGCTGCGACCTCTGGTCCGCTGGGCTCAGCAGAACTTCTCAGGCGAAGTGTTCCGCGACACCATCTCTGACTTCCGGCGCGCGTTCAAGCTGCGCCTGACGTCGGCGCCTGGCGTGGTCTCGACAGGTGACGCCGAGATCGGCACGTCACTCATCATCGAGACGTTGGACTGCGTCAAGCCAGGCACGGAGCTGCAAGGTCTGATGATCCGCGTGAAGGAGGACTCCCTCACGCCAAACGGTGACGAGATCGACCACGCCATTCACAACTTCAAGTGGCTCAACGAGCTGAGCGCCGGCTTCTACAACGAGCTGGTGTGGCCTGAGATCGAGCGCATCTGTGCACGCACAGACATGACGCCGGCCAAAGCCACCGCAGCACTCAAGAAGGCCAAGGAGCACCACACCCGCCGGCAGATGTATCACAAGGAGTTGCGGGGCTTCCTGGACCGCGCCCCGCTGGGCATGGACACGCCGATGGAGGTAGCGCGCCAGATCAACCAGCACCCAAAGAAGCTGGATCCTGTCCTGGTCATGGCCTACGACAACATGAAGGTAGTCGAGCAGGAGAGCATCGAGGAGTTCGGCATCCTGATCGAGCGCGAGGGTCGCATCCAACGAGTCGACCCCTACAAGATCAACAACGCCATCAAGTGGGCCAAGGCCGTCAAAGGCGGAGCCATCCTGTGGTTCTGGCACAACGGCGTAGGCTCGTGGTTGCGGGACGCTGCACAGGAGGCTGGTCTAGACTTCCTCTACTGCCCGGCCGGCAACCAAGGCAACGAGGACATCATCGAGGAGGCCAACGCCGACAAGATCATCATCGCCTCGATGGGTGCGCACGGCACCGGCAAGAACCTGCAGCACTTCCAGAGCCAGCTGTTCGTGCAGTGGCCGCGCGACGCCAAGCTGGCGGAGCAGGTGCTCGGCCGCTTGCACCGCAACGGGCAGCAGGCCGACGAGATCACGGCGAACCGATACGACGCCAACGCATTCGACACCGTCAACTTCGCGGCGACGCTGAACGACTCGGTCTACATCCACCAGAGCACAGGCCAACGGCAGAAGCTGGTCTATGCCACACACAATCCAATGCCACGCATCTTCTCGCCGGAGTTCCTCCGTGAGCAAGGCGCCGATCCCACAATGCTCACGCCAGAACAACGCGCAGCCATGGAAGATTTGTTCGGTAACGATTGGGAAGACCAGATCTAAGACAGCACGGCCTCGTAGGTCGTGCTACACTAACTCTGTGCAAGCCATGTCGGCTGCGCAAAACCAAACAGCTCAACACGAGCACAAACAGGAGTTCAGCTTATGGGAATGTTCGATGGAATTGATAAGAAGCAGGCCAGCAGCAATGGTGGCAGTTACGTTCGCCCAGGCCACTACTTCGCGCGCGTTGACCGCGTCAAGAGTGGTGATTCTGCCCAAGGCAGTGGTGAGTTCGTCGCAATCGAGATGACCATCCTCGCCGCGTTGCCGGATGGCGACATCCCGGTCGATGAGGAGTTCAACCTGTTGAGTGCGGACTACTGGCACAAGGCCGGTGAGAGCGTCAGCCACCTGCTGATGGCGAAGCACCAGAGCTTCCAGTCCAACTTCAAAGCGTTCGTCGCGAACGTAGGTGGTGTGCCGGAGGCGGAAGTCAACGCCGAGCGTTGCACGCAAGTGACGCAAGGTCTGTTCGAGGGTCTGCTGGTTGAGGTGCGCGCACGCACTGTTAAGACGCGCCGCGGTTCGCCGTTCACCGTCGTTGGCTACAGCCGTGAGATCCCACCGGACGAGGTCAAGAAGCGCGTGGACGCCGAGACCTTGGAGCGTGTCTTGGGCGCTGGCGGCATTGACAGGCTGATCGAAGTCTACGAAGCCCAGTAGGCAACGCCGAGGGCCAACCCGCACGACGGCCCTCGGCACCCTTCATAGTTAATTTCATACCTGGAGCACCATGTCCCTCATCACCAAACCAATGCTGGCAGGCAAAGCCCCTGCCGATCTCGCCAAACTCAAGTTCCCGCTGATGGCCTCGCCGAAACTGGACGGCATCCGCGTCTTGATGGTCGGAGGCAAGGCACTAAGCCGCACGTTCAAGCCGATCCCCAACGACTACATCCGCACGTGGTGCGAGGCCAACCTGCCAGACGGCTTCGACGGCGAGCTGTGCCTTCGCAACTGGACCGCACTGTTCCGCGACGTGTCGTCTGCAGTGATGAAGAAGTCCGGTGAGCCAGACTTCACCTTCGCCGCGTTCGACTTCGTAACTGCGAGCCTAGACGAGGGCTTCGCCGAGCGATACAAGAAGCTAGACCAGGAGGTTGCAGCCCTGACTCAAGCACACGGGTGCGAGAAGCATCTGTTCCGCGTCCGCCACTTGCTGGTGGAGACCGTCGAGGAGCTGCGCGCCATCCATGCGGACTTCATGGCGGAAGGCTTCGAGGGCACAATGGTGCGCTCCGTCGATGGCGAATACAAGTGTGGTCGAGCCACCACCAAGCAAGGCACCCTGCTCAAGATCAAGCCCATGGATGACGAGGAGGCAGAGATCATCGGCTTCGAGGAGCAGATGCACAACACCAACGCAGCCGAGCAGGACGCCTTCGGACGGACCAAGCGGTCCTCAGCCAAGGCGGGGAAGGTAGGCAACGGCACCCTCGGCAAGTTCCTGTGCCGCTTCCTGCGGGACGCCGTGGAGTTCCCCTGCGGCACTGGGCTCGGCCTGGATGACGCGCTTCGTGGCGAAGTGTGGGGCAACCAGAGCGAGTTCCTAGGCAAGGTCATTAAAGTCCGACACCAGCCTGATCCAGGTGGTAGGCCCAAGGGCCAGAAGCCCCGCATTCCAATCTTCGTGGGGTTCCGCAACATGGAGATCGACGGATGAGCAAGACAGTAACCAAACCCAAAACAAGCAGCGACACACTGTCGCAGTGGCCACCCAAGGCGCACCTGATCCGGCGGAAGGACATGCCAGCCACCGAGGGCACTATCGCTCTATGTGGCGCCAAGCTCATGGGCATGGACCTGGACGGTGACGTCCTCAATGGTTCATGCAAAGGGTGCATCGCCGTGGTGAAGAGCGAGCTGGGGAAGATGGTATGAAAATCATTGCCGCAGACACTGAGACGTTCCGCTTCGGCGAGCAGCCGGACGGCACCTTCCTGATCCACCCGCGCATCATCTGCACGAGCTGGGCTATGCGCGAAACCGAGGGCATCAAAGCCAAGCTGGTCAGCGACGGTGATGGCGATGCCATGAAGTTGCTCTGGCTGGAGTGGCTGAACGGGCACGACCTGCTCGTGTTCCACAACGCCGGCTACGACCTCGGCGTGTGCTGTGCCACGTGGCCAGAGCTTGAGACCCTGGTTTGGGACAAGCTGGAACGTGGCGAGATCACCTGCACCATGGTGCGCGAGAAGCTGCTCAACCTGTCGAGCCACGGCAACCTGGAGTATGTGTCACTGCCGGACGGCAGCACCACCAAGCTGGGCTACGCGCTTGGTGACCTCGCCATGAACTATCTGGGCCTAGACATGGGCCTAGACAAGGAGGAAGACTCCGTCCGCACACAGTATGATCTCTACTCAGGCATGCCGTCGCGCAACTACCCGGCAGAGGCCCGAACGTATGCGCTTCAAGATGCGCACGTGCCGATGGCTATCTACGAGGCGCAGGCCAGTCGAGTGCGGTCACACCACGGGCCATCATCGCTGAGCACTGAGTTCTTTCAGACGGCGTGCGCCTTCGCGCTCAGCCTGATGACCGAGTTCGGCATGCGCATCGACGAGGAACGATTCCAGAAGCTCAAAGCTGAGATGGAGCGCGTGCTGCACGAGGACAACCTGCGCCCGGTGATCCGCGCAGGCATCGTGCGCCCGGCAGAACCGGCGCGCCCGCAGCTCAGGCAGATCAGTCGTGCCACCGAATTGCTGGCCGCTGAGTTCGGCGACATCGACGAGCTGATGACTACTATTCCCACCGAGGAAGGGCCGCAGCGCGTGGTTGATTGGGCACAGCTGACCGACCTGCACCTCGCCGTGTTGCTGGACGACGGTATAAAGCTGACCAAGCCGAAGAAGTCCAGCATGGACCGAGGAGCTCTGTGCGCCCTGGTGGTGAAGATCTGTGAGGAGATCGGCGTCACACCAAAGCTCACCAAGACTGGTGGTATCTGTGCCGACGCCGAGGTGATCCAGGAGCTGGTGGCCTTCGACCAGGCGTTGGATATGGAGGAAGGCGACGAGCTACTGCCTGACGGCACCGAAGACGGCGTCGACATCCACCCGCGGCGCATGACGCCGATGGAGAACTACCAATACCGCCAGGATGTGCAGAAGATTGTCACCACCGAACTACCTCGCATGCTCTGGGGCCATCCTGGCAAAGAGAAGCCTGCCAAGCGCGTCTACTTCAACTTCAACGTGCTGCTGGCCTCCGGCCGAACGTCCAGCTTCGCCTCTAAGCACTACCCGTCAGGCAACGGCCAGCAGGTCGACCCACGGGGGCGCCCGTGCTATCTTCCAGAGGAAGGCCAGTGGCTGCTGTCTGCCGACTACGGGGCCCTGGAGCTGTGCTCTGTGGCTCAGACGACCTTCGAGCTGTTCGGCCAGTCGCGCCATCGCGATCTCATCAACAGCGGCATGGACCTGCACTGCAACCTGGGCAGCTCTCTGGCCAACAGACTGCCGTCAGAGTTCACCGGAAGCTATGAGGACTTCCTCAAGCTAAAAGCCACTAACTCCAAGTTCTTCAAGCACTGGCGCAAGTTCGCCAAGCCTGTCGGCCTCGGGTATCCTGGTGGCCTGGGCGCCAACACGTTCATGTCGCTGGCCAAGAAGACCTACGGCGTGGACATCATGAAGGCTGCGCAGACGTTCCCCGAGGACGCGCTGCCTGGACCGGACAACACCACTGTGGCGTGGCACGCCAGGAAGGTAGGCATCACGATCAGCAGCGGCTGGCGATGGACGCCCTTCCTAAAGGGCATAGCCTTGGCCGTCCTGCTAAAGCAGGTCTGGCTGGATACCTACCCGGAAATGGTGGCCTACTTCGACTGGGTAACCAAGCAGAAGGACGATATCAACATCGGTGCCAATAACGAGGGGCGCACGGAGCACATGCTGTGCTACACCACCCCGATGGGCATGCACCGTGCCGGCGCCTCGTTCACCGCGGTAGCGAACGGTCGCGCCATGCAGAGCCCGGCTGCCGAAGGCGCCAAGACTGCTGTGTATCGCATCATGAAGGAGTGTAGGGTTGGCAGGCTGAAGGGCGTCGCCACGTTCCCGAACTTCATCCACGACGAGGTGCTGCTGTCCATCCCTGCCGACCCAGACGCAGCGGCGTCGGTGACAGAGATCGTCGAAGCCATCATGATCGACTCTATGCAAAACGTCATGCCGGACGTGCGCATCTCGGTGGAGTCTGCGCTCATGACACGCTGGCGCAAGGAGGCAGAACCCGTGCGCTCACGCAAATCAGGGCTGCTCCTGCCGTGGGAACCGGACGTAGAGCACGAAGTCGACGCAGACGGAAGTATCTGGCTGCCTTAATCTGAACCGCGTGATATAATTACCGTAGTCCGGCAACGGCCGTGGCGGGAGCCTCCCACAGCGCCTGTAAGCGCGCACACTCCGACAGCCACAAGTCCCGCCGGACCCTCATGGTGATGTGGTTCCAGGTAGCTCCTGTCAGTGCGCAAGTGACAGGTGCGAGAGGCCCGTCTCTTTTCGGAGAGGCGGGCCTCATTTTTGTTTGGTATACTACTTCCATGCGATACCATCTCTTAATCCTAGTCGCCGCATTTGCGCTGGCGCTCTCGCTCCCCACCACCGCCGTTGTCCCCAATTGGCGAGACGTAGTCGAGCACACCGTCCGTGTCGAGTCTGCTAACGGAGGCGGGACTGGTGTTCCTGTGCGCTGCGAGCCAATGATCGACGGCAACTGGTTCGTCACCATCCTGACGGCTGCCCACGTGATCCAAGGCGAAGACCTAGCCGACTGGGTCATCGCCACACCAGAGCAGGTGTTTGGCACCCCCCATCTACTCGCAGTGCACCCGACGGCGGACGCCGCGCTGCTTGGTGTGTCGTCTCAAATGCCGCTGCACTGTCCGCCTCTGCACTTCCCAGACCTTTACACCGGCGAGCGGGTGTGGGTCATTGGATACCCAGCGCTGGTCAAGCACCGTGTCATCACTGACGGCTGGGTAGGTGGGCCTGGATATGCCAGCGCCGAGGTTTTTCCGGGCAACTCTGGCGGACCGGTGGTAGACTTGAGCGGCCGTCTTAGAGGCATCGTTCTCCGGGTCGGTGCATACGGGCACCCAATGGACCCGAGCTTCATCCACCACGACATGGGCTTCCTTCAACTGGCAGACATCAAAGGGTGGCTTGACCGAATCCTCTAACAAAAGAGACCTGCGCATGGTAGACCCGAAGAAGATCAAAGACAGTAACCCGAAGGACGCCATCGGCGTTCGCAAGCCGGCGCTGTCCGTCCTTTCCATGCCGGTGCTGTTCGAGACAGCTGCCGGCCTCACCGAAGGTGCAGCCAAATACGGCAGGCACAACTACCGGGTCATCGGTGTGAGAGCCAGCGTTTACTTCGACGCCACCATGCGCCACCTAGCGGCTTGGTGGGAAGGTCAAGACATCGACCCCGACTCCGGCCTGCACCACGTGGCGAAAGCCATGGCCTCGCTGCACGTTTTGCGCGACGCCATGATGCAGGACAAGTGCTTCGACGACCGACCGCCGGTGTCGAGCGCCAGCTGGATTGCAGCTGCCCAAGAGCGCGTCGAGGAGATCCTCGGCCGATACCCAAACCACAAGGCACCCTACACCATCAACCAGGAAACCAAATGACCAACACGACACGCTACCCACTGCCTGAACTCGTCCAGCTCAAGTCTCACATGCACATGCCTGCTGGCGAGAGCCCCAACGCATACTTGGCAGGCCCGATGAGAGGCCACCGGATGAACAACTTTCCGGCGTTCTTCGCAGCAGCTGTGCTGCTACGCAATCACGGGTGGGGCATAGAGAACCCCGCCGAATACGACATGGCTGCCGGTGTTAATCCGTCTGCCGACGAGAAGGACTGGCCGATAAAGGTTAAGGACATGCTGCGCACCGACTTCAGGTTGATCCTGGAGAAGTGCAACGCCATCATACTGCTGCCTGGCTGGGATAACAGCGTTGGTGCCAAGATGGAGCTGTCGATCGCGGTGCACATCGGGTTGCCGGTGTTCCTGCTTAAGCCCCACAGAGATGGCGGCTACCTTACCTCGATCGTGGTGTCACACATGAAGCCCGCCGACATCACCTTCATCGAGCGCCCACGAGCATGGGCAGAGAGGGCCGGCCTGTGATTGTCCTCGGCATCGACCCCGACACCAAGACCACCGGCGTGGGTCTAGTCAACGCAGGTAGCCCCATTTACGCCCAACTAGTGACTGTGCCAAACAAGACGGCGAAGGTCAACGTGCGCATCCTGCAGATGATCGACCAGATGGAGAGCTTCCTATCCAACTTCCGCGTCGAGCAACCGGAGGGCGCCAGCATCGCTAAGATCGTCGTGGAGGGCCAGCGTTTTCGCCCCGGCAGCCCGGTGCGTCCGCAAGACCTGATCCACCTAGCACAGGTGGCTGGCTCAATCGCCGGCATCTGTCGCGCTTTGTGGCCTGGCGTAGAGATCGTCATGCCTGAGCCGACCGACTGGAAGGGCTCGATCAAGAAGGCCACCTTCACGCGCCGAATCCTCAAAGACTTGGGCCTGACCATCGGCGCCGACGGCGGCCTGGTGTTCGTAGGCTCTCCGATCAAGCTGCGCCTGCCAGGCACCACCAAGTTGTCCAAGACAGATAGCAGCCACCCGATCGACGGCCTGGGCATGGCGCTGTGGGGCTACCGGATGATGCCGCTGAGGGGCCGGTAGGTGCCGGCCCACACCAAGAAGGTGCGCATGCCACCCAACATGATCTACGCCATGGTAGGCATGACGCGCGAACAGCTTGAGAGCATCGTGAAGCGATCGCTGCACGCCAGCGGCATCGACATCAGCGACCCGAAGGCGATACGCTGGGAACGCATGCAAGACGGTGGCTGCTTGTTTGAGGGGCCACGGGCCTCGAAGTAGGAGAACAACATGACAAACGACGAGAAAAAGGAAAAAAAAGCGGCGCGGAATCGCGCCCATTACCTGGCCAACAAGGAAAGGGTTACGGCGCGAAATCGCGCATATAACCAGGCCAACAAGGAGGGGATGGCTGAGCAACAGCGAGCCTATTACCGGGCCAACAAGAAAAGGGTGGCGGCGCGGCTTC
>Ga0105050_10005543_pt1 | contig 16116 bp, 16 predicted proteins | sample FRY01_FD_78088 | JGI IMG/M metagenome (GOLD analysis project Ga0105050, IMG submission 78088) | Freshwater microbial communities from Lake Fryxell liftoff mats and glacier meltwater in Antarctica - FRY-01 | ecosystem: Environmental > Aquatic > Freshwater > Ice > Glacier meltwater ... | reverse complement strand
GAGAGCGACCTGGACTCATTGCTACCGGATCGTTGGGCTGCGGCTCATCCGGAGTCGATTCGTACGTACCGGCAACTCGAAGACGCGGCCCGCGCGGCAAAAACCAAACCGCGCCGTGCTCGCCGCCGCAAGCTCCCTACCCGCTGCTAGTCACGCCGAACGCTTACTCCCAAGTTGCGTCCCCGCAGAGCTTGAGTCGGTTTTTCCCGGCACTTACGAGAGTACCACGTTTCAACGTCTGCTGAAAAATCATTGGACGCAGGAGCTGATGCCTGCAAAAATCCACCGCCCTGTTCCGAGGTCGAAAGACCGAAATCGAACCTCGCCCTTGCCACTAAAATCCAAGAAGAACCATTTATGGGACATGATCGCTTATAGGTGAGATCATTTTCATCAGTTTTTACGCGCGATGACATATTGCCAGACAGAGTTTAGTTGCTTGCGCGATTTGATGAGTAGCCGTCTGAGGCTAGCCTGCTTCGCGGAGACGATAGCCAGCGAATATGTTTCCAACTTCGCGCGAGATTAACAGCTTGCCTAAAACTTGCATGTTGCGACTCAACACACCAAGACCGAGGCAACGCTCAAGACCTACTTCGCTACGGTCTCGACAACGATCCAATCCGTTGCCGCGTTGTATCCGCGTGGTACAAAAATGTCGCCACACGGGAACGTTGTGAAATCCGGAGCCGGTCACGGCTAATGGAGCAATTGGCATCGCCACTTTGGAAGAGTTGCTGACGATCGGCGCAGGGCCGCATCATTATTTAAGAGATGGCGCAGTAGCGAACACATACGCTGTCAATGCTTCAGGCTGCCAAACTGATCACGCTGCGGCGCGATATGACTTCAGGAGCCCACCAAGTTCTGTGTGGCAGACCCGTTTCTGATACGTCAGATCGACCGTTGGCGGCGACTCCTCGTCCCGCACCGGTGGCAAATGGTCCCGACCAGAATGGCCACGTCGGTGGTTGTACCAGTCGGTCCCAACTTTCAGGATGTCATCGAGATGCTTCTCGTCGCTGACGATGCAAAAGCCGTTGAGTATCTCGTGCTTGAGCGTTTGAATAACTCGCTCCACGAATGCCTGCAGGTTCGGTGATTTTGGAGGCGTCTTCTTGATTTTGCGTCCCTCTCCAGTGAACACGTCGTCGAACGTTTCGACGTATTTTGTGTCATGGTCACGCGGGAGGATTGTGCATGGCAGGTTTTCATCCTGCAGAAACATGTCGAAGTTGCGGGCCTGCTGCGTCGTCCATTCTCCGGTCGGACTGGCGGTGCAAGGCGATACCCAGATCCGCCGCGACCCGATGTGGATGAAGACGAGGAAGTAGAGGTCGACCATGCCGCGAATGGTCCACTTCCGTTTACAGGCGAAGTCGCATTGCCACATCGTGTCGGCATGGCGTCTGAGAAAATCCGATCATGTGTCCGGATGGTCCTGGAGCTCCGGTCCGAGCCCCGCTTCCACGAGCACGTTCTTCACGGTCTGGCGTGACACCATGTGCCCCAGTCACCGCATCGCCTGAACGATCTTGGTGTATTCCCGGCCTGTCTCCTTACGGATACGAATGATCGACTCGCCGATGCTCTCTTCAACGCGGGGCCCCCCTGGCTTTGCGTCCTTCGACTTGGGTCGCTTGTCGGGCACATCCTCAGCGCTCCGCACCCATTTGCGGAATGTTGCATAGCTAACGATCGACAACAGTTCCTTCAGTCGTGCACCCAGCTGCTTAGCATACTGAACCAGTGTGCGGCGCTCCTGATTGCTGAGGGTGATCCGCTCAGGTAGTTTGCTCCGCAGGATTCGATTCTCCGCTCTAAGGTAGGTGACTTGGCAGGCTAGCTCCTGGCGAGTGAGCGACGCGCGCAGTGTCAAAAGAGGATGAATGATGGCTGCCATCGGAGCTGCGAAATCCTTGCAAATCCTGTGAAAATCGGAGTGGTGAGGTATTTGTAGCTCGCTACGTCGATGAGGATATGCGGCTCTGCGGCGGGCTCAACGGCAAACGATGGGCTTGAGGTGGCGGAAGATAGATTGCTGACGCTACCGTTGGCAGATTCAGCAAGCTTTACTGATGTTATGCGGTAGTGCGGCACCATCAGCGGCCGGTTACTGAAGCCGTCAAAGATCTCTGTTCGAACCATTTCTGTTAATTCTGTGGTTCGTATCTCGCATCGCGTTTGCGAACGAAACGAGTTCGAGAAAAAGCTACGAACTCGTTTCAATCTGAAGATGACACCAGACGGGTATCGGACTCACTTAAGTTGATACGTTTCAATGCTTTCGTAGGAATCGCAAAAGAGAGTATTGTTACGAAGAGGGTTGCGCACGGGGAGGCTGCAACTCGCCGAAGTCATCGATCATTGGCAAGCCGACCAGATCGAACGACTGCCCGCAGGTCGCTCGCCCAATCTGCATTCGCTCCGGGTGTTTCTCGTCGATGACGACGCTTTCTCGGGGGCGTACAAGTCAGTTCGCAAGTTCGCTCGCGACCGATTACCCGCTGGATCCAAGCGTCCTTTACGTCGCATCGAAACACCACCGGCGGCGCAGGTTCAAAGCGATTGGTTGGAGACCAATATAAGTCTGACCGGCAGCGATGGCGTCGTCGAACTGGTCAAGCTGGATGGTTTCGTGATGGCTTAGCGGTGCCGCGTGGGTTGCAGCCTGGAATCGATTCGCTTGCGCTCGTCGATTCTAGATTATAACCCACCCCCTGCCGGGGCTGGAAAAAAAGAACCCGAATCCGAACCGTTCAGGTTCGCTCACTTCATAAAGGTTCGGCTTCAATGACAACGACAAGGAGGTCGCGAACGCGATCCGCTTATTAATCCTGCCAATCGATTGTTGATGTCGTTACCGCGTGACGGTTGTAACACCACCTTCTCATGCCTTATCACTGTTCATGGCGGAAGTGTTTTTTACCTTCACTGCTTGTCGGCAATCGTCCCGATGCAAACTTAAGAAGGTCAAGGACGGTACCTCAGAGGAGTTTCGCAGGATGCGTGTAACGACATCAACTTTTTTGTTAGCAGTATCGCTAACCGCGATTAGCGTCGCTCAGGAACCAAGCGGCCCGTGCAGCAGCATGACCAGCGGGCTGTCGCTTGGGGAGCTTCAATCGATGGCTCTGAGCATCAACCCGACGCTTCGCCAAGCGCAGGCCCAAGTTGAAGCTGAGCGCGGCGCAGCACTGCAAGCCGGTTTGGGGCCGAATCCCTATGTCGGTTACGTGGCGGAACAAATCGGCGTCAATGGAACTGCTGGCGAATTGCATGGAGCAAACATCCAGCAGGAAATCGTGCGAGGCAATAAACTGGGGCTGAGCCGTGAGAAGTACACGCAGCGAGCGAGAATCGCGGAGACAAACTATACGGCGCAACGACAACGCGTACTCAATGACGTCGCCATCCGATACTACCAAACGGCTGCTGCTCAGCGTTTGATCGGGATTCATCAGCGAACGATTGAGACGGCACAAGACAACTTGCAGACGTTCAAAGAAATGCTGAACCTTGGTCAAGTCGGCGCAGCAGAAGTGCTAAAGGCCGAAGTCGAATTGCGACGCGAAACAGTTAATTTGAAGCAAGCCCTCAACGAACAGAACCGGGCATGGCGTGAGCTGGCTTCGTTCATTGGTGTTCCGGCGCTCCAATCGGCTGTGCTGATTGACGAATCCGAGCAAATGCCGGCACCGATGGAATGGGACAGTGCCCTATCACAGCTGCTCGCAAGCAGCCCTCAAATCATTGCGGCGCGACAGAGAGTTCGCCATGACCAGATCGTGATACAGCGAGAGATTGCTGAACCAACGCCAAACTTGTTGCTGGGACTGACCACCGGGTACAATCCCGAAGCGGGCCAAGCGGTCGCCGGAGTGAGCACAGGAATGTTTCTGCCCGTGTTTAATCGCAATCAGGGGACGATTCGCCAAGCCCGCGCCGACTTAGCGAACGATTGTGCCGAACTTGAACGATTGGAACTTGAACTGCGAAACTCGTTGGCGACGCAGTATAACGGATACCTTACCGCTTGGCAGCGAGTCCAGGAGTTCGATGAAACGATGCTGCCCAAATCTCGCGAAGCCGTCGAGATATTAGAGAAAAGCTATCAGGATCGTCGCGCTCCGTGGATCAGCGTTCTGGATGCAAAAAGACTGCTGATAGGATTGGAATCTGAACAGGTCGATAATCGATTGACGTATAATATGGCAGACATTTCAATTCGAGGAAACCTGTTAATGGGCGGTCTAAACATTCCAGAAGGCGTCCTTAATGCTGGACACATCGACGCGAATAATCAACCTCGCTAGGTATTGGGCGAGTAGCAGGATGAAATCTACCCAGGCTTAGCCGAAGTCGTCAAACGTTGGATCGATCGGCCGATCCCTGACGAGATCAACGACGGTAGGAAAATAGCTGCCGGTCGCCTTACTGTGACACTCGAACATCTTTATCAGAAGCTTTATCAATCATGAGTCATCTTGAACAACGTCGCAAATTTATCTTTCAAGGTGTTGTCGCGACCGGCGGTATGCTGGCAGCCGGTGCCGCGACGGCTCAAGACAAACACGCTGGCCATGGCGAACACGACGGCGTAAAAACGCCATCGGCTGATGACGCACGTAAATCGTCCGACGAGATGAAGATGGCGGACGACATGCCGATGGACCGCATAAAAATGGATGGCGAGTACCCACGAACACACGCGGGATCGGGCGGTCCTGTTGGCAGTCCAACCGACCGAGGCAAGCTGGTTTCCGGCTACCGCGATGCTAGTCTTCCGCCAGTGCCTATCCAAACGCCCGACTTGAAAAGATTGCCCTGGAAGATGGTCGGTGGTGTCAAAGAGTTTCGCGTCACCGCCGAGCCGGTCCGACGCGAATTGCTGCCAGGTTTGTGGATGGACACCTACGGCTACAACGGTGACATGCCAGGGCCGACCATCGAAGTCAATCAAGGTGACCGCGTTCGCATTATTGCAACCAACAAACTGCCCGAAGCAACTTCGATGCACTGGCATGGACTGGAAGTTCCGACCGAGATGGATGGCGTTCCCCATGTCAACCAATCGTTGATCCAGCCAGGGGAAAGCTACACCTATGAGTTTACGGTCCATCAAGAAGGGACGTTCTTCTATCATTCCCACGTTGGCATGCAGGAGACGATGGGAATGGTGGGACTGTTCATCGTTTACCCCAAGCAACAGTATATCCCTACGGTCGATCGTGATTTTTGTTTGATTGCGCAAGAGTTTCAACTTCGACCTAACTCGACCGTACCAGACACGTTGGCGATGGAGTGGAACTACTTAACCTTCAACGGACGATCCGGTCCCTACACGACGCCGATGGTATGTAAGCTGGGCGAAAGGGTCCGAATCCGCTTTGTCAACTTCAGCGTTATCGATCATCACCCACTTCATTTGCATGGACATACGTTTTGGGTCACCGGCAGTGAAGGCGGTCGCATTCCCGAACCGGCCTGGGTGCCAAGCAACAATGTTCTGGTGGGTGTCGCACAGGCTCGCGAAATAGAATTCATCGCCAACAATCCAGGTGACTGGGTGCTGCACTGTCATATGTTTCACCACATGATGAATTCGATGACTTCGCAAGCTGGTCCGATCACTCGTTCGTTCTCCACGCTCAAACAATTAAAGGTTCCCGGCTATCCACAAAACATGCTTGGCATGGAAGAGATGAAGTCGGGGGACAGGAAAATGGACGAGATGGATATGGGTGGAATGAAGAAGGACGACACGAAGCCGTCTTCGCCGTATTCAATGGACATGAGCTGGATGGGAATGATCGAAGGTCGTCGCGAAGCAGCAGGAATGAGGTCGGGATGGTCAATGGGCGTCGAGGGCTTGATGACCGTTGTGCGAGTGTTGCCGCCAGAGCTTTATGACAAAATCGTGAACACGAACGAGCCGATTCCGCCAAACACAAGTTCGCCATGGGGACCCGGCGACGCCCAACCCATGGACCACTCAAATCATAGCGGCATGAAGATGTAAGTTTGGCAGCCGGTATGTTCGAGGGTTCGATCGTCCATTAAGACGTTACTCGTCAGCCGGCTTTTCGATGTGCCCGCCGAACTCGAACCGCATCGCGGATAGCAGCTTGTCTGCAAACTCCGCCTCGCCGCGCGAGCTGAATCGCGAGTAGAGCGCGGTGCTGAGCACCGGCACGGGAACCGCTGTATTAATTGCTGCCTTGATCGTCCACCGTCCCTCGCCGGAATCCGATAATCTCCCATTAAACTTCGAAAGCGTTGGATCCTTGCGCAGGGTGGACGCCGTCAAATCCAGCAGCCACGAGCAAATCACGCTCCCGCGCCGCCAGCGTTCCGCGATATCGCAAAGATTTAGATCGAATTGGAACTCCTCGGGATTGCGCAGCGGAGTCGTTTCGGCATCCGCGGCCCGTTCGCTCTTGCCGACATGGGAATGACCCAGGACATCCATTCCCTCGGCATCGGCCGCCATGAGGCCGTACTCGATGCCGTTGCGTACCATTTTGACAAAGTGAGCTTCCAGCGATACTTGGGGCTCGAACTTGAATCCAACACCTCGATCAACCACTGACCTGGCAATCGACATGGGATCGGGTGATCGGCGACGTAGAGCACGCTCGCATCGCCATAGCGTTTGTACTTAATAACTCGCATGGTTGGGTCGGTTGGGACATGATGCGATCCGAGTGTTTCGAGTGCATTTGCATCCACTTTTGGCCTCGTTGATTTCTCGAAACGTAAGGCAATGAGTCGATGGGAATCGCCTCGGATCCCTCTGACTTAATAGTCGCAACCAACGTTTCCAATTTTCGCGTTTGCGCGTCGGAACGTAATCGAGGAAGCAACCAACTGTTCCATGGCGGAAACCGCCAGCGGTTGTCACGTAAGACGCACCAACCTGAGATCGATTCACTTTGAGATCACGGAGTTCTCCAAATTTAAATCTGAACCACCCTTGGGTGACAATCAGAAAGCAATTTCGATTATTGATCTAATGTGGCCTGCCAAATGCACTGTTGGTTAAATGAACTCAGTTCAATGGTTCCAAAATACGGAAAGAAATGAAATGAAATCAGCAACAACAAAAAGCAAGCAAGCCGAGAAGCCCGTTTGGTTCATCACAGGGTGCTCCACAGGATTTGGGCGTCACATCGCGAAGCATGTGCTTGAACTGGGCTATCGAGTAGTCGTTACATCTCGCGACCCGGAAGATATTAGTGAATTGGCCGAAGTCGGGGACGCTTTGGTTCTCAAACTGGATGTGACGAACAGGTCACAAGCTGAAGAAGCAGTCAAGGCTGCTGAAGACCATTACGGTGGCATTGATGTGCTGGTCAACAACGCGGGCATTGGCTACTTCGCCGCTGTGGAGGAAAGCGACGAGGAAGAAGTCCGAAAGATGTTCGAAGTGAATGTCTTTGGGCTGAGTCGGATGATTCATATCGTGCTTCCTGGAATGCGGAAACGCCGCAAGGGTTATATCGTTAATCTCTCTTCGATTGGCGGATTGCGTTCGTTCCCCGCTCTGGGTTATTACAATTCGACGAAGTTTGCGATCGAGGGATTATCCGAAGCACTTTGGCAAGAAGTAGAGCCACTGGGCATTAAGGTCATGCTGGTCGAACCGAGCGGCTTCCGTACAGATTGGGCTGGACGATCAGCTAACGAAACGGAACATCGAATCGCAGACTATGCGAACACGGCTGACAAGAACATTCGTCAACTACGTGCGACCTCAGGCAATCAGGATGGCGACCCAGTCCGTGCCGCTGAAGCGATCGTGCAGGCCGTTGAATCCCCCAATCCACCACATCGTCTGTTGCTTGGTAATGACGCGTATGATGGCGCGATCTTAAAGCTCGACGAACTGCGAGAAGAGTTTACTGAATGGGAGGCGGTATCACGTGGAGCCGATTTCCCCGAAACTACTTCCGCAATGTTGGCATGATTTTTTCAGTTTGCGGGTTAAAACTAGCCACCAGTTTGCGAGTCAAAACCAGCCAGTGTTGGGGATGGTTTTAGGTGGTTTCTTCGGTTTCGTCGGCGATTGGACCCGGTTTGCGGGTTCGGCCGGTTTTGGTTTTCTTGGACGTTGAGTCGCTACTTGGAGTATCGGCTTTTCGGCCACGCAGCCTGTAGCTGTCACCGGTGATTTCGATCACTTCGGCGTTCGACAGGAACCGGTCCAAGATCGCACCGGCGCTCGACACGTCGCCGATCAGTTTGCCCCAGTCCTCCAACGGACGGTTGCTTGTCATCATCGTGCTGCGAAGCTCGTGACGACGCATGATGATCTCGAACAGAAACTCCCCTGTTCGGCGACAATTAGTTGAGGCAATGCGAGAGAAAATTCTTATTGTCGCTATCCAACGAACCGATCGGCAGGGCAGTTGGGCCAACGCGTATTCGTCGTCTGCGTGACCCCTCCCGAGGCGAGTCGGCTCACTTTGGGGGCCATGGAACGAAAGTACTGGTACGGCGAATGTAATCTCGATACTCGCTGGAACGACTTGACATGTCGCGTTCCAGCAACGCCACGCCAGAAACTTTCAGCAGTAGGAACGTCATCCCAATCGGACTGATCGCGAGCCACAGGGTTGAGGCGGAAACCGCGACGATGCCGATTCCCCACCAGACCAATGCGTTGCCGAAATAGTTCGGATGACGAGTGTATCGCCACAAGCCTTGGTCCATCACCTTGCCCTTGTTCAAAGGATCAGACTTGAACCTCGCTAATTGAAAATCCCCGACGGCTTCGAATAGGAAACCAACAAGCCAGATGACCACGCCGGCAAAGTTCAGGACGCTCAGTGATGCCTGTTCGTTTTGCCCAATTTGAACAGGCAGCGAGATGAACCACATGACGACGCCTTGCAAGCCGAAAACGGTCAACAGACTGACCCACCAGAACGAATCCCCGCGACTCTCACGCATCGCCACGTACCGTGAATCTTCGCCTTTGCCATGGTTCCGCCAAGCGAGATAGGCCGCCAGACGCACGCCCCATATGCTCGTCATGGTGACCAACAGAATCGGCCGAAGGCCGAGCGGCGTGACCGCAAAGGTTGCGCAGGCGATGAGCACAAAGCCCAGACCCCAGAAAATGTCCACGATGCTGGCGTCTCGCAATCGCACGCTGACCATCCACAGTACGGTCATGGCGGTGAGGATCAAACCAGCATTGAGCAAAAGAATCTGAGTGACGTTCATAATGATCCACCAGGTCGGTGATAAGGGCTGAACAAGTAATGACCGACGCCCCATTCGTCGCCGTCGTTGTATTGGAACAACTCCGCACAGGCCATAAAAAACATCCGCCAACGCTGGACCAAGATCGTCGGTGGCTCATGCGAATTGGAGGCTGCGAGTGCATGCCGGACAGTGGATTCTTGCTCGTCAAGTCGCGACAGCCAAGCTTCGCAAGTTCTCGCGTATTGACGTCCGTTGATCCACCACTGTTGCTCGACGGCGAGATCTCGCTGATAACGCAGGAACAGATTTTCGGCAGGCATGATCCCGCCGGAGAAGAAATGACGTGCCATCCAATCTTGTTCACCATCGTTCTCAAACGTGTAGGCTAACTTGCGATGGCAGAAGATGTGGACGAACAACTTTCCACCTGGCTCGAGCCACTTGGCAATCCGTGATAACAGATCGTCGTGATTGCGAACGTGCTCGAACATCTCGACGGAGACCACGCGCTCGAAACGTTGCGACGTATCAAACACGCCGACGTCGTCGGTGATCACTTCCACGTTACGAAAACCTCGCTGCTGGCACCGCGTGTCAATGAAAGTTTTTTGAGTGCGAGAATTTGAAAGCGATGTAATCTGACATTTCGGGTAATGTTCGGCGATCCACAACGAGAGCGAACCCCAACCACAGCCGAGTTCCAAGATTCGCATACCGTTTTCAATGCCCGCTCGCTCGCAGGTCAGACGGAGCATGGCGGACTCGGACTCGTCCAGCGATGTGGTGGAATCGTCCCACCATCCGCAACTGTATTTCAATCTCGCGCCCAACACCAATTCGTAGAATTCGGCGGGCACTTCATAGTGCTGTTCGTTCGCCCGTTGGGTTTCGATGGTGACGGCAGCTTGCTGTTGACACTCAGCGAAGCGATCGAGGGCGGTGTCATACTGGGTGGCCGCGAGCGAGTGTTCTTGCTGCAAACGCTGACGTAGCAAGCGGCGCATGCCGAAGCGAACCAGGGGGTCGGGGAGCCAACGTTTCTCGGCGAGTTCGATGAGGGACATAGCTTTTTATGGAAGTGAGATAGTGGGTCGACGTCGGGACGCTAGGTCTTGGGGGTTGTGGTCAAAAAAACACTCGCGGTTTTCATTTTGCGTATTCATCCTGTCTCTCCTCTCCTCGAAACGCGAAGACGGGAGACTCATCTTTTCGCAAGGCGCTACGAACCGCAACTCAGGTCGTTTCTCGCCTGAGCAGGAATTCCTCCCAAGTGAAGTTTTCGATTTTCGCTAACTGCCAGAGCACGTAACCCGACATCGCAAAATTCCCGAGCAACATGATTACGATGAACCAGGCGACCCGCGCGATCGGGCTTCGTTCTTTGTAAGCGACCCAAATGTAGAACGTCAGAAATGCGAAGTAGGCGTCCAGTAGCGTGGCCAGGAACCATCGGTCTGGCCACAGCCCACGACCGGCGTCGAGCACGTTGCGATCGAGTGATGCGGTGACCGTGACCCACGCCATGCAGGCGATCACGGCGATGGCTAAACTCATGAGAAACCATTTCATGAAATCACCCTAACGATGGGAAATGAGCTGTTCGGCGATTGCCGGGTTTTTGCAGCAAGAGTTGAGCGACGCCGATTTGTTTCTCGCGAAAGGCACCTTCACAGTAACACAGGTAATAATCCCATAATCGCATGAATGCCCCGGTCATGCCGAGTTCGCGAATCGAATCCGCATTCTTATGAAAACGCTCACGCCAACATTGCAACGTGCGAGCATAGTGTTCAGCAAAATCTTCCACGTGAATGAATTGCAGGTCGCTAACACGACTGACCGAGCCAGCCATGGCACCGAGCGATGGCAAACAACCACCTGGGAAAACATGTTTTTGGATGAAGTCAACCGAACTGCGATAGGCGTCGTACCGCTGGTCGGGGATCGTGATCGCTTGTAGCGCGAACAGCCCTTGCGGTTTGAGCAAGCGTGAACATTGTGCAAAGAACGTGTCATGGTATTCATGCCCGACCGCTTCGATCATCTCGATCGAAACGACTTTGTCGTACTGGCCGAACAGGTCGCGATAGTCAGAGAGCAATAACGTGACGCGATCCTCGATACCTTGGCTCGCGAACCGCTGTCGAGCGTAATCGTGTTGCTGCTGCGAGATGGTCGTGGTCGTGATCTGGCAACCGTAATGAGTGGCGGCGTGTTGCGCAAAACCACCCCAGCCGGTACCGATCTCGAGGACGCTATCGGTGGGAGTGAGCTGGAGTTTCCGGCAAATTCGGTCATACTTTTCAATGGACGCGTCTGCCATCGAGCTGTCGGGTTCAGCAAACACGCCGCTGGAGTACGTCATCGTTTCATCAAGGAACAACGCGTAGAAGTCGTTACTGAGATCATAGTGAGCGGCGATGTTGCGGCGACTTCCCGCGTGCGTGTTGCGGTTGACGCGATGATTAATCTTCCGACCCAGGTTCAAAATGGCATTCCAAAATCCGCCAAGATCTTCCGAAGCCTGCAAGTTCCGCGAGAAGATTTGAATCAACGCGACCAGGTCATCGCAGGACCAAAATCCGTCGCGGTACGATTCCCCCGCCCCGATGCTGGCTCCGAACGCGACGCACTGGTAGAACCGCGGGTCCGACACGCGGATGACGGCGTGCAGATCTGCCGCGTGGTCGCCGAACGAGGAGCGGCAATCGCCGTCAATCACGGTGATGCTGCCGCCTTGAATACCACGCAGTTTTGACAGCACGGCCTTCCGCATCGCCCTGGCGACTAGCCCTGCCGGATAGGTTTGCTTGCTTTGAGTTGCTCGTTGTTCGGTAACACGGTCTCCGCGCTGTTCACCAGTTGTTGCCGGGGGTGGGGATAGAACTGACACTTCTTTATCCATAATCTCATCGCTTCAAAGTAAATAGCGCCAATGATTTCAACGGCGGCAACGGGGCGTCGCAGCAGGCTGCGGACAATTTGTCCGTCAGAGATCTCGGATCTTTTCAGATGCAAATGGGCTTGGAAAATTCGTTTACCTTCCCGATCGCAACCGAGCGACAAATGCAGCTTCTCACCAGGCGAACGGACGCTCCATTCGTATTGCGAATCCATGCCCATAAAGGGGGACACATGAAACTCTTTGGGGTGCGAGTAGCGGGTCGCTGAGTTCGCTCGCCGATTCCCTTCGAACAGCACGTAGAGGTGCCGTTCATTCCAAGGCGTGTTGCTGACCTCGGCCACCACCGCGACCAACGTTTCATGCTCGTCGAAGCAGTAGAAGATGTTGATGGGACTGAAGTACAAGCCGAAGTGACGCAGTTGTGTGAGCAGTCGCACGGGGCCGTCCAGTCGCAGTCCGGTTTTCTGCTGAACGAACTGTTGCACCGCCTCGCTCATCGAAAGATTCGGATCGCCGAAATGGTCCGCCCTGCGGTAGGAGGCGGGGGCGAACCGGTTCCCGCTCAGCGTCCAACTTGATTGCACGACGTCATCGACCTCTGCAAGATCCAAGTAGACCCAGGAGGTAGCGTATTGAAAACGGTGCGCCGGCGACGGACGCTGGTGCCGCACGTGTCCGCGATAGAGACAACTGTGTTTCAACTAGGTCTCCACCAATTGGCGAATAGCCGCACTTTGGCCCGTGACACATTCAGTAGCGACATTTCCTGCAAGCGTTTCCAGGTCGAGTCCAAAGCGACGCGTGACCGCCAACGCACTTTTGATGCCATCTTCATGGAATCCATAACCCCAGTACGCGCCGCAGAAACTCACGAAGTTCTGACCATTGATTTCAGCGAAGCGAGACTGAGAAACAATCGACTCGCGAGTGAACACAGGATGCTCGTACTCGAAACATTGCAAGATTTTGCTGGGGTCGATGTGGCCGTTTGGATTGAGTGTTAAACAAAGCGGCCCAGGCAACCCGAGAGTCTGCAACCGGTTAAGGTCGTAGGTGACACTGGCCCGGTCGCTCGGTTCCGCCGAAATGTGGTAGTTCCAACTCGCCCAGGCTCGACGCCGAGTTGGCAGGACGGAGGTGTCCGTGTGAAGCACGGCGGTGTTGGATTGATACGGAAAACCCGCCAGTACTTCTTGCTCAAACGGACTGGCGTCGGTCAACATTCGCAGCGACTGATCGGCGTGAGTGGCTAAGACGACATGGTCGTAGTGAAGCTCGCGGTCGCTCAGACTCAAGCGCACGCCGCCGTCGATCCGTCGGACTTCATGAACGGGCGAGTTTAAAAAAATGCGATCTTGCAGCGGTCGCATTAACTCAGCGACATAGTTCTGCGAGCGATCGGCGATCGTGAGCCATTGAGGGCGATCGGTTAATTGCAGCAAGCCGTGGTTGCGACAAAAACCGAGAATGAACTTGGCGGGGAAAGCGTCCAGGCTGGAGGGGTCGGCGGACCAAATCGCGGCCGACATGGGCACGAAGTATTGCTCGCGAAATTCCGAACCGACGCCGATGTCATTCAGGAAATCACCGAGCAGCGTGTGCTCGTCACCGGATTGGCAGAACTCGGTCGCCAGACGATTAAAACGCACAATGTCTCGCAGCATTCGGTAAAACGAAACGCGAACGAGATTTTGTCTTTGCGCGAACAGCCCGTTCAGCGAACTGCCTTGATATTCCAAGGCGGTCCGTAGGCAGCGGACACTGAGACTCATGTCGCTGTTCTGCGTCTGGACGCCAAGCAGTTCCAACATCCGGCACATGTTCGGATATGTCCGCCGATTCAGGACCATGAATGCCACATCGGCAGCGATATCGGTTTGGTAAACGCGGGTGTGGAAGGTTTGAGCGTGCCCCCCCAAATGTGGGGCCGACTCATAGACATCGATGTCATGTTTCGCGGCAAGAATTCGTGCCGACAGATTCCCGCTGATTCCTGATCCGACGACAGCGATTCGCATAAAGAGTTTGGGTGTGGATGATTGGCGGGACGCGGCCGCATTTCGGGGGGAGATCCTGTTCGAATGTTATCGAGTAGGCAAGCGATTGCGGAACCATTCCCCCGATTTGGCGGGTAAATTTGGGGCCACCCATTTATCGACGGAAAGGATTCGGGCGGATAAATTTTCGGCTTGTATCCGTCTCGCCTACTCGTCTGGAGAGAATCATGTCGCGAAAACCCCGATGTGAAGTTGCCGATCCTGTAGCGTGCAGGTTTTTCACTCCGTGCAGAGATGCGTCCGGCGTGCATTCCTATGTGGCGATGATCGGTTCTCCGGCCAGTCGTTTGAGCACCGGAGAGGTTGGATTCGTGGTCGATTGGGGTTTCTCGCAAGTGTTTTCGCGATCGACTGCCTGACCGTCACGGTGATGAGCAATCACCTGCATCTGGTACTGAGAACCCGCCCCGACGTCGTGGCAGACTGGAGTGATGAGCAGGTGGCTCGCAGGTGGTTGAGGCTTTTTTCGCATCGAAAAAAAGACGATGGAACGCCAGAGGATCCGACCAAGCCCGAAATTGACATGATTGTCAAACAACCTGAGGTGCTCGCTGAGCGGCGACGCAGGTTGAGCGGCGTGAGTCGGTGGATGCAATGTGTGGCGGAGAACATTGCCCGGCGGGCGAACCAAGAAGACGATTGCACGGGTCGGTTTTGCACGGGTCAGTTTTGGGAGAGTCGGTTCAAGCTGCAGGTTTTGCTCGACGAGGCCAGTTTGCTAGCCTGTGCGGCTTACGTGGATCTCAATCCGATCCGTGCGGCGATCGCGGAAACCCCCGAAACAAGTGAGTACACCGGGGCGAAGGTTCGGATTGACGATCTGGATGAGCGAAGGACATACCAGGGGAAGGGGGGCATTTCGGTCTAGTTTGGACTTGTTCGACCTGGCCTCTTCTTTCGACCACGGAAACGACCCCTTACCCCTGGTATTGCCAGCCTCAATGCCGACTCAAATCGCGACCAACTCCGTTTGCACCGCATCCCAAAACCGGCCTCGGGCTTCAATCGCGGTGATCGCCGCTCGTTGGGCGGCCGCCCATTCGTCGGAATCTTGACCGCAAATCGCCGTCACCATTTGCAGCGCTTTCGGACCATGATCGGCGGCGTCCAAATCGATGTGTCGTTCCAGATAAAACTGGAATCGCTCAAAATTGCCAGGCGATTCGCGACACAGCGTGTCGATGAATTGGCCGAACATGTCCGGGATGACGTCTTCGCGGCCAAACGTGAACGCGGCGGCAACTTCGCTGATCCGACCACGATTCACGAACTCGAATGTCGTCCGCAGGAAGTCTCGTGCGGCAGCGGGCACATCGGCCAGCGTAGCGGCTTCTTCCAGAGACTGGCCTTGCCGCAAGAGGTCGCAGAATCGCTGCACCGGCTGAGTGTTCGCGCCGCACGAAGTCATCGCTTCGAGATACAACTCGAAGTGACTTAGATGACCTCCCGCGCCATCTTCATCCGATTCTTCGCCAAGCACGATGGCGTTGATCAATCGCCTCGCCGCCGGATGTGGCGTCGGCAGCCACGGCAAGTCCACGCAGGTCAGCGCTCGTTGCAGCGTTTTGAGCAGCGACATGAAGTCCCACACCGCAAACACGTGCGACTCCATAAACGATCGCAAACGCGCGACAGAATTCACCGTCGAATAAATCGAGTGTTTCAGCAAACGTTGTCGATACGGGACCAATCTCTTCTGGAGTTCGGTCAGGCGATCTGCAGACATGAATGACTCCCGAGGGGCTTGAAGTAGCGCGCTATAGGACACCGCAGTGTCACGGACTCTATAAATTACCAAGTGAAAGAAAAGGGGAATGAAAGAAAAGGGGAAGGGGGCAATAGTGTTCGGCACGACGTTTGCCACTCGATGCTGTCGGCATTTTTTTTGATTCCCCCTCAAAGACGGCAGGTATTGGCACAACTTTTGCGCTAGGGCGTTGG
>Ga0105050_10005539_pt1 | contig 16119 bp, 17 predicted proteins | sample FRY01_FD_78088 | JGI IMG/M metagenome (GOLD analysis project Ga0105050, IMG submission 78088) | Freshwater microbial communities from Lake Fryxell liftoff mats and glacier meltwater in Antarctica - FRY-01 | ecosystem: Environmental > Aquatic > Freshwater > Ice > Glacier meltwater ... | reverse complement strand
CGTGGGGGCGGGCGCGTCTTCAGGGGGCATCAGGCGTCCGGCCCCTCGTAAGCCTCGACGATCCGCCCGACAATCGGGTGGCGGACCACGTCGGCACGGGTGAAGTGGACGGTTGCGATGCCTTCCACCCCCTCCAGCCGGCGGACTGCATCGGCCAGCCCCGAATGGGCGTCGCCGCCGGGGATGTCGACCTGGCGCGGATCGCCGCAGATCACCATCCGGCTGTTCTGGCCGAACCGGGTGAGGAACATCTTCATCTGCGCGGGTGTGGTGTTCTGTGCCTCGTCGAGAATCACGAAAGCATCGGCCAGCGTGCGCCCGCGCATGAAGGCGATCGGCGCGATCTCGATCTCGCCGCTGGCGATACGCCGCTCGACTTGCTCGGCAGGCAGGCAATCGTACAGCGCATCGTACAGCGGGCGCAGGTAGGGATCGACCTTCTCTTTCATGTCGCCGGGGAGAAAGCCCAGCCGTTCACCCGCCTCGACCGCCGGGCGAGACAGGATCAGCCGCTGGATTGAGCCGGTAATAAGCTGGCTGACCGCCTGCGCCACCGCCAGATAGGTCTTGCCGGTGCCCGCCGGACCCAGCGCAAAGATCATGTCGTGGCTCGCCAGCGCGCGCATATAGTCGATCTGGGTGGCGGAGCGCGGCACGATGGTCTTGCGCCGGGTGCGGATCATGATCGGCGGCTCACCCTCTGAGCCACCGATGATTCCCTCGAGCGTCGGCTCGCTCGACATCGCGATCAGGCCCTCGATCGCGCCGGCATCGACATCGAGCCCCGCCAGCAGCCGCTGGTGCAGCCCTTTCAGCACGTCACGGGCGCGGGCGACCGCATCTTCGCCACCCTCGATCTGGATGCGGTTGCCGCGTGCCCCGATATAGACCCCGAGGCGGTTCTCGATCTGCACGAGATTGGCGTCGAACTGGCCGAACAACGCTCCCAATATGCCGGGTTCGTCGAATTCCAGCTCCGCGCGGGCACGGCGCGTCTCGTCGCGGTCGGATCCGATTCCGGTTGATTTTTCGGGCTTGTGCGCGAAAGCGCGGGCGGGTTTGCGGGCCATTCGATCCTTTTGCAAAAGGTGCAGACCCCCGCGCGGTGCGGTGCCCGACCTGGTCAAGATAGGGTGCCGCGCGACGCGTGCAATCGCCTTGCGGGGTTTTCCACCGTAGTGACCCCGCCACCGGCTTTCGGTTGCGCCTTCGGACCGGGTTGCTCCGCGGGTTGTGCTCCGCCATGGGTTGCCACGATCCGGCGTGAAGGAGCGGCATGACCATCGTTGCGTTCAAGGGGTTCGGCGGGGTCCGCCTGCAAGCCGAATCCAGCGGCGAGGAGCTGGACCCCTCGGTGCTGCTGGTCCACGGCCTCGGTCGCACGCGCGCGGCCTGGGACGAAGTGGCCGCCGGGCTGGTCGGAGCCGGTCGCCGGGTCGTCGCGCTCGACCTGCGCGGCCACGGCGACAGCGAATGGCCCGCCGATGGACGCTACGATTTCGACGCGCAGGTGGAGGATCTGCGCGCGGTACTGGCCCAGCTTGGCACCCGCCCGGTGGTGGTTGCGGCGGGGATCGGGGGATGGATCGCCACGGCTGCGCTGGCGACCGACGCGGGACTATTGGCTGCCGGGCTGGTGCTGGTCGATCTGCCGTCTGGCAATGCGCCTGCGGCTATCGACCCGGCCTTCGCTTTTGACGCGCGCGCGCTCGCCGCATTTCCGCATGGCGGGATCGCCGACCGGCTCGAAGCTGCGGCGCGCGGCATCGCCTTGCCCTCGCTGGTGGTGCGCGGCGGGCTCGACGCGCCCTCTCCAGGCGGGGGCGCGGCGGACGGGGCCGAGGCGCTGGCGAGCGCGTTGCCCCTCTGCGACCGCGCCGAAGTGGCCGATGCCGACCTGCTGGTGGTGACCGACCGGAGCGAGGCCTTCATGGGCCTGCTGCTCGATTTCCTCGAACGCAAGCAACCACGCGCGGCGGCCGAGTTCCGCGCCGGATCGGACCCCCGCACGCTGCGCGATGCGCTTGGCTGCTTCGCCAGCGGGGTCACGATCGTCACGGCGCGCGGGGCGGACGGCGTGCCGGTGGGCCTGACCGCCAACAGCTTCACCTCGCTGTCGCTCGATCCGCCGCTGCTGCTGGTCTGCATCGCGCACAGCTCGAACAGCGCGCCCACGCTGCTGGAGGCCGACCATTTCGCGGTCAACGTGCTCCAGATCGGCCAGCAACCCGCCTCAAACCGCTTCGCCAGCAAGGCCGAGGACCGCTTTTCAGCCACCGCGTGGAGCGAGGGTCACGGCGGGGTGCCGGTGCTCGACGGCTCGCTCGGCTCGTTCGAATGCAAGCGCCACGCGGTCCACGAGGGCGGCGATCACTTCATCCTGATCGGCGAGGTGGTACGCGCCACCTTCGAGCCGCGCCGCGATCCACTGCTGTACTTTCGCGGCAAGTACCGCCGCCTCCACTTCGCCTGAGGGACATGCTCCAAATGACTGCCGATACCACTGTGGACCACGAAGACATCCGCCGCGCAGTCCAGGCGCTGTGCTCTGAATTCCCCGGCGATTACTGGCGCGCCAAAGACCGCGACCGCGCCTATCCCGACGAGTTCGTCAAGGCGCTGACCGACGCGGGCTTCCTCGCCGCGCTGATCCCCGAAAGCTACGGCGGCTCGGGCCTCGGGCTCGATGCGGCGGCCGCGATCATGGAGGAGATCCAGGCAAGCGGAGCCAACGGGGCGAGCTGCCACGCGCAGATGTACATCATGAGCACGCTGCTGCGGTACGGCAGCGAGGCGCAGAAGGCGGAATATCTGCCCAGGATCGCCAGCGGCGAACTGCGCTTACAGGCGTTCGGGGTGTCCGAGCCGACCAGCGGAACCGATACTTTGTCGCTGCGGACGGTCGCAGTGAAAGACGGCGACCGCTACATCGTTAACGGCCAGAAGATCTGGACCAGCCGCGCCGAACAGTCCGACCTGATGCTGCTGCTCGCGCGCACTACCCCGCGCGACGAGGTGGCGAGCAAGACCGAGGGGCTGTCGATCTTCCTTGTCGACATGCGCGAGGCAGTTGGCGTCAACGGTTCTGGGGGCATGACGATCAAGCCAATCCGCACGATGATGAACCATTCGACGACCGAAGTTTTCTTCGACGATTTGTCGATCCCTGCTTCAGCGCTGATCGGCGAGGAGGGCAAAGGCTTCCGCTACATCCTGTCCGGCATGAACGCCGAACGGATCCTGATTGCCGCAGAATGCATCGGCGACGCCAAATGGTTCATCGAGCGCGCTTCGGCTTACGCGAAAGAGCGCCAGGTATTCGGCCGGCCGATCGGCCAGAACCAGGGCGTCCAGTTCCCCATCGCGCGCTGCTATGCCCAGATGCGCGCCGCCGAGCTGATGGTCCACCACGCCGCACGGGTGTTTGACGAGGGCGGCAACCCGGGCGAACAGGCCAACATGGCCAAGCTGCTCGCCAGCGAAGCCAGTTGGGCCGCCGCTGACATGTGTGTCCAGACCCACGGCGGCTTCGGCTTCGCCGAGGAATACGACATCGAACGCAAATTCCGCGAGGCGCGGCTTTATACGGTGGCCCCGATCAGCACGAACCTGATCCTGAGCTATCTGGCCGAGCATGTATTAAAGCTGCCGCGGAGTTATTGAGAATCGCTTCGAATATTCGAATCACTTTTCCCCACCCCGTTCGTCCTGAGCTTGTCGAAGGACTGCTTTTGCCTTCGTGCCGTTCAGGGCGACGCACGAAGAAAAGGACAGTGCTTCGACAAGTTCAGCACGAGCGGGCTTTGGGTCAGATTCTGGCATTATTTTCTAATCTATGCGGCCACGCACTCCACCAGCCGGCCTGCCAGTGAATTGGGGCCTGCCTCCAACAACTCGACCTCGACCAGATCTCCGATCACCACTTCGCCCTCGAAATAGACCGACTGCAGCCACGGCGACTTGCCCAGCCATTGGCCGGGCTTGCGGCCGTGGCGGTCGACGAGGACCTGGCAGGTGCGGCCCACACTCGTCTGGTTGTAGGCGAGGCTGCTGCGCTGAAGCGCGGCCTGGAGGCGTTGCAGGCGTTCGTCCATCACGTCCGCCGCGACCTGCCCGTCCATTGTGGCGGCGGGGGTGCCGGGGCGGGGGGAGTACTTGAAGCTGAATGCCTGCGCATAACCCGCCGCTTCGACCAGCGTCAGCGTCTCGGCAAATTCGGCCGCGGTTTCGCCGGGGAAGCCGACGATGAAATCGCCCGACAGCGCTATGTCGGGCCGCACCGCGCGCACCCGGTCGAGCAGCGCCAAGTAGCTTGCCACGCTGTGGCTGCGGTTCATCGCTTTCAGCACGCGATCGCTGCCCGACTGGACCGGCAGGTGGAGGAACGGCATCAGCTTGGCCACTTCGCCATGCGCCGCGATCAGCGCATCGGACATGTCGGTCGGGTGGCTGGTGGTATAGCGGATGCGGGCCAGCGCCGGGATTTCTGCCAGCGCGCGGATCAGGCCGTCCAGCCCGGTGGCGCGGCCCTTCGCGTCCGCTCCGCTCCAGGCGTTGACGTTCTGGCCGAGCAGCGTGATTTCCTTCGCGCCGCCTTCGACCAGCGCCTGCGCTTCGTCGATCAGAGCGGTGTAGGGGCGGGATAGTTCGGCCCCGCGGGTATAGGGCACCACGCAATAGGTGCAGAATTTATCGCAGCCTTCCTGCACGGTCAGGAATGCACTGGGACCGCTGCGGCGGCGCTTGGGCAGCGCGGCGAACTTGGCCTCGGCGGGCATGTCGGTATCGGTCGCGCGCGCGCCGTTGGCCGCCTGTGCGACCAGCTCGGGCAGGCGGTGGTAGGCTTGCGGGCCGACCACCACGCGCACGGCGGGGGCGCGGGCCATGATCTCGGCCCCCTCGGCCTGCGCGACGCAGCCCGCGACAGCGATCAGCGGGGCCGGCCTGTCGTCCTGGCGGCGTTCCTTGGCGATCCGGCCGATGTCCGAATAGACTTTCTCGACCGCCTTTTCGCGGATGTGGCAGGTGTTGAGCACGACAAGGTCGGCGTCGATGCGGTCCTCCGCGGCGGTCATGCCCTCGGAAGTCAGCAGTTCGGCCATGCGCTCGCCGTCATAGACGTTCATCTGGCAGCCGAAGCTTTTGATATGGAAGGTGCGGGGGCTGGGGAGGGTGGTCATGGAGCCGCGCCGATAGGCCAGTTGGCCGCCATGTTCAAACCCCGCAAGATCGCGCCAGTTCGGCCAGCACTGCTGCGCGCGCCGCTGCTGCCATCGTCTTGCGGTCGCGCAGCGCCTCGCCGGTCAGCGGTGGCAGGAACCGCAGGGACAGCCGCAGCGGGCGGGACCGGGCGAGAATGCGCTTGAAATTGTCGAGTCCGGGTTCTTCGCCGACCCAGGCGATATCGGCCGCTTCGGCCCCGTAATCGAGCAGCACCGGCTGCACCGCCACGCCCTCGGGTACCGGATCGAGCGCCGAAAGGAGCGAGGACTTGAACGGCAGCAGACCGGTCCCGTCGCTGGTGGTGCCTTCGGGAAACACCGTCAGCGCCGAACATTCGAGGATCGCGGTGCGAACCGCTGCGACCTGAGCCGTGACCGAGGTGCGATCATGGCGCGCAACGAACACCGTGTCGTTCATCTCGCACAGCCACTTCAGGACCGGAAAGGCGGCCAGCCCGTCGTGCGCGACAAAGGCGCTGCCGCTCGCCCCGGCCAGCGCGGGCACATCGATCCAGCTAACGTGGTTGGAGACGAAGAACACCCCGCGCCGGACCCGTTCGCCGCTGACGGTCACCTCGACCCCGGCGATCGTGGCGATCCCGCCCAGAAACACGCGCGGCCACGGATTGGCCAGACGCAGCAGCCGATACAGATAATACAACGGGACGCAGGCCAGCAGCAGCGCGATCATTGCGGTCACCCGAACCGCGAGCCGCAGCTTGCCGCCCAGCGAAATGATTTCGGGCAGGGCAGTCGCTGCGCCCCCCATTTCAGCCTTCGCGATCGAGCCGCACGCCGAACAGTTCCATGCGGTGATCGACCAGCCGGAAGCCCAGTTTCTCAGCGATCTGACGTTGCAGCGCCTCCAGCTCGGGATCGACGAATTCGATCACCTTACCGCTCTCGACATCGATCAGGTGGTCGTGGTGCGCCTCGGGCGCGGCCTCGTAACGGGCGCGACCATCGCCGAAATCATGACGATCGAGAATTCCCGCCTCCTCGAACAGCCGGACGGTGCGATAGACTGTCGCGATCGAGATGCGCGGATCCTGGATCAGCGCGCGTTCGTAAAGCTTTTCAACGTCGGGATGGTCGTCGCTCTCCGACAGGACGCGGGCGATGACCCGGCGCTGATCGGTGATGCGGAGCCCGCGTTCGGCGCAGAGCGCCTCGATGTCGATCGGATGATGCAAGGTAAGTCCCATAGAAAAGCCCGAGCATAGCCGGGCGGAGCGATTCTTCAAGCAGCGACTTGAGCCGCCTGCCGGCAGCGGTTCATCTGGCGGCAGCGTTCTTGGGCGGCCGACCGCGACGCGCAGGAACCTTGGCGACAGCCGGGGCCTCTTTCTTGGTCATCTTCTGCCCCGGCTTGCGGCCCAGGCCAATCTTCTTGGCAAGTTCACGGCGCTTTTCGGCATAGGCGGGGGCGACCATCGGATAGTTGGCGGACAGACCCCAGCGAGTGCGATACTGGTCGGGGGTCAAGTTGTAGTGCGTCATAAGGTGACGCTTGAGCATCTTGAGCTTTTTTCCGTCCTCGAGGCAGACGATGTAATCAGTCTTGACCGACGAGCGGATCGAAACGGCCGGTTCGGGCATCGGTTCGGGCGCGGGAGCGGCGGCACCGAGACCCTGAAGCGAAGTGAACACATTGCTGATAAGCTGTGGAAGTTCGTCCACCGTGACATTGTTGTTGCTGACATGCGCGGCAACAATGTCCGAGGTCAGGGTAATCAGGGTCTCGTGGATATCGTTTTCGAGTTCGGTCATAGCAATTTGCCTCTTGTTATTTTGCGATCCGAAGACTGGCGGACTCCGTAGGTGCGCTTTAGACACGCGCGAAGGGTTCTGTAAAGCCCCCGCGATTGTTTGTTCAGATATCGCGACAAGCCTGCCCAATTGCCTGCCCAATTGCCTGCGAGGTTGGCAAGTAGCGAAATAGTAGAATTTTCAGTCGAGTTCGACTGCGAAACTCAAAGCGTCGATTCTTGTGCCATCCTGGCCGCGATAATAGGCGGGGCGGACACCCACCGCGCGAAAGCCGTACGCTTCATAAAGGGCAGCGGCGGGGTTGCCGCGCCGCATCTCCAGAAACAGGCGGCGGCTCCCGCGCGCCCTGGCGTCGCCGATGAACCGTTCGAGCAGCGCCGCCCCCAAACCTTTCCCGCGCAGCGCGGTATCGACCGCGATCAGCAACAGTTCCTCCTCGTCGAGCACGGCCCGCGCAAGGGTGAACCCGGCGGCCTCGCCCTCGCCATGCGGGCCGATGACCCCTGCAGCATCGATCAACGCGCAATGGCAGGTGCCCAGCAGCAACCCATCCGATACCTGGCGGCGGTTCCACGCCTCGCCGTGGCGCGGGTCGAAGGCGCAGGACATGACCGCCATGATCGCATCGACCGGGTCGGCCGGAAAGGAAGGGGCGGCAGCCATTCCGGCGCTCAGGCAGCCACCGCCGACGCCGACGCCGACGCCGACAGCGACGGAAGACGTGCGTCGGGCGCGCGACCATAAGCCGGGCGCGGGTCGGCGTGCAGCGCGGCGTGATCGAGCAAGGCGAAGGCGCGCGCGTCGGGCCACAGGGGGAGCGCGCGGGCATCGCCGCGCAAACCCGCAAGCGCTTCGGCCTGGCTCCCCGCGATGACCGGGGCGGTGGCGAGCGCGGCAGCCTGCGCCGGTCCGAGCGAAGCCACGGGGGCGAGCGCGGTGCCGTCGGATGCGAAGCACTGGACAAACCATTCGCCGTGGCCACCGCTCATCGCGACATCGACAGCGCTATCGTTGCATTCGGCGCGTGCCATCGCCGCGACCAGCGCGAGCGCGCCGTAACCGCAAATTTCGGCGTCCCACGCCAGCGCCAGAGCCTTGGCAGCAGCCAGCCCGACCCGAATCCCGGTGAAACTGCCCGGCCCGACATCGACCGCGATTCGCGCTGCCCTGCCGCGATCGGGCAGCGCTGCGATCATTGGCACAAGCTGTTCGGCATGACCGCGCCCGAGCATCCGCAATTCGCCGGCCAGCAGCACGCCATGTTCGAACAGCGCGACCGAACAGGCCTCGGTAGCGCTGTCGATCACCAGCGTTCGCACGGGGTCAGACGCCAACCCGCACATGCCGGGTCAGACTAGCGTGTTGAACTTGCCGAATTCGGGGCGCGGGCTGCGTCCGAAAATCGTTGCGGGATCGCCATAGCCGAGCGTGGAGATGAAATTCGAACGGACGCGCGGCGTGTCGGCGAAGAACGCCTGGTCCACCGCATCGTTGCTGAACCCCGACATGGGCCCGGTATCGAGCCCCAGGGCGCGCGCGGCGACGATGAAATAGGCCCCTTGCAGCGACGAATTACGCAGCGCGTGGATTTCCCGCACCGCAGGATCGGGGAACCAGTGCTGGGCTGTTTGATCGTGCGGGAACAGCCACGGCAAGTTCTCGTGGAAATCAAGGTCCATGCCGATCACCACACTGACCGGAGCCTTTATGATCTTGTCACCGTTGCTGGGCATCGCGCAGGCGGCAAGCTTTGCCTTGGCCTCGTCCGAGACACACCACACGAGCCGGGCCGGCAGCATGTTGGCCGAGGTCGGCCCCCACTTCATCAGCTCCCAGATTTCATGGAGCTGTCCGGTGCTGACCGGCTTGTCAAGATAACCGTTGGCGGTCCGCGCGGCGCGGAAAATCCGGTCGAGGCACGCGTCGGGCAACGGTTCAGACATCAAAGCTCCTTAAGCGGCGCGCACTTCCTGCACTTCGGGAACGTAGTGCTTAAGCAGGCTCTCGATGCCCTGTTTGAGTGTGGCGCTCGACGAGGGGCAGCCCGAGCAGGCGCCTTGCATCTTGAGGAACACCACGCCCTCGCGGAAGCCGCGATAGACGATGTCGCCGCCGTCGTTGGCGACTGCGGGGCGGACCCGGGTTTCGATCAGGTCCTTGATCTGCGCAACCACGTCGGCGTCGGCAGGATCGTCGTCGATCCCCGGCTCATCCTCACCCGGCACGTCGAAGCCGGCGGAACCGCCGGTGAACAACGGGGCCTGGCTGACGAAATGATCGAGCAGGATGGCCACCACCTGCGGCTTGAGTGCCGACCAGCTGGTCCCCGGCGCGGCGGTAACCGAGACGAACTCCCGCCCGAAGAACACGCCGGTAACGTCGCCCAGATCGAACAGCGCCTCGGCCAGCGGCGAGGCGGCGGCGTCTTCCGGCGACGCAAATTCGCGCGTCCCCGCCGTCATGACTGCCTCGCCGGGCAGGAATTTGAGCGTGGCGGGGTTCGGGGTGGTTTCGGTCTCGATGAACATGGCTATGCATGTAGGCGCGGCGGCGCGGGGGTCAAGGTGCGGAATACCGGACATACCGCCAGCCAGCCCTCACGCAGCCTCCTCCCATCGCACCCTTCCCATCAAAAGCGCTAGCCTGACTGGCGGGTGCCATTGCGATAGTGTCGCAGTCGACGGTGCAGAGCCGGGCAAGCGGAAAGGTAGCGATTATGGCCGAGCATGATCCAGCAATCCGGTTTCCGCAAAACCCATCGTCCGATTGGGTTGAAATCCGGCATCGCCGGATCGCGGAACGAGGGCGCGCGGCTTGACCCGCGGTCGCCATCTGATCTCGCTCGCCGCCGGGGTCATGCCCGAATTTTCGCCGCAGCAAACCGTCGCGGCGGCGGCGGCCAGCGGGTGGCCCGGCGTGGGCATCTGGTACGATCCGGAAACCTGGACCCCGGCAACGACAATCGAGGTGCGTGACCGGGCCGCCGACGCGGGTCTGGTGTTGCTCGACATCGAGGTCGTCTGGCTCAAGCCCGGCCCCGAGGATCCGGCGCATTTTGCAGCAATCGATGCCGGTGCCGAAATCGGCGCGCGCAACGTGCTGGTGGTCAGCTCGGAACCCGATCCGGCGGACACCGCCGACAAGCTGGGGCGACTGGTTGAGCACGGCAGGGCGGCGGGGCTGCGCGTTTGTCTCGAATTTGCCGCGTTCACCTCGGTCGGGTCGCTGGCGGCGGCGCTCGATGTCATTGGCCGCGCCGGGCCCGACACCGGGCTGCTGATCGACCCGCTGCATTTCGCCCGCACCGGCGCGCGACCTGCCGACCTCGCCGGGCTCGAACCCGGCCTGTTTCCCTATGCCCAGTTCTGCGACGCCCCCGCCAGCGGCCCGCCGCCTTCGGACGTGGCGGCGATCATCCGTGAGGCGCTCGACCTGCGGCTGTTGCCGGGCGAGGGTGGATTGCCGTTGATCGAACTGCTCAACGAACTGCCGCCGCAAATCCCGCTGAGCATCGAACTACGCAGTGCTGCGCTGCGCGACGGCTGGCCGGATCCTGCCGACCGCGCCCGCGTCCTGCTGGAGGCGACGCGGCGCTGGCTTGCGGGGCCGGCGGCATGACCATGCTCAAGTGACGCTCGACAGCGCCGACTGAAAAGTGCACCGACGCGGCGGGTCAAGCACGAGCGCGCCGCCAGAATGGCAAGCACAACGGGAATCCAACATTATGCAAACGAATCGGGCCATTGGTTTTGGCCGGATCGCGCTGGCTGTCGCGGTATCTGCGCTGGCACTGGCCGCCTGTTCGAATGACGCTCCTGCTGCTGGGGAAGAATCTGCCCCGGCCCCAACCGCCGTTGCGGCCGACAACATTGACACGCTGACGGGCGAAAAGCTCGCCAGCTTCACCGGCGACGCTGCCAAGGGTGCAACCGATTACCTCACCTGCAAGACCTGCCACGCGATCGAAGCCGGGGTGAACAAGATCGGGCCCTCGCTCAACAAGATCGTCGGACGCAAGGCCGGGTCGGTTGCCGGGTTCTCCTACACACCTGCCAATGCGAACAGCGGGATCACCTGGACGCCTGAAAAGCTGTTCCAGTTTCTCGAAGGCCCGCAACGGGTCATGCCGGGAACCAAGATGGCATACGCCGGGATGCCCGATCCGCAAAAGCGCGCCAATGTGATCGCCTACTTGCAGACCAACTGAATACCAGCCCCTTGCTCTATGAAGCCTGCAGCTTCGCCATCGCCGCGCCCACGCTCGCCTCGATGTCGCCCGCCTGGGGGTTGCCTCGCAGGGTCAGGCCGCCGTTGGGCTGCAGGTTCTGGCCGGTGAGGAAGGCCTCGTCGCTGGCCAGCCACAGACAGGCGTTGGCCACATCGTCGACCGTGTTGAGCCGGCCGAGCGGATAGCGCGGCAGGAACGCATCGGCGAGGCCGGGCACGCCAAAGCTGGCTTCGGTCATTGGCGAAAGGGTGAAGGCGGGTGAGACCGTGTTGGCGCGGATGCCGTAGGCGCCGAAATCGTTGGCGACGCATTCGATCAAGGCCTCGGCGCCCCGCTTGGTCCCGATGTAGGCGGCGTGATTGCCGATCACCGCCTTGGTCGTGGCCGACGACAGGTTGATGATCGAGCCGCCGCTGGGCTTATTGGCCATCATCGCCGCGACAAAGGCCTGGAGGAAGTGATGCACGCCCTTGAACTGGAGCGCGACGATCCCGTCCAGCTCCTCTTCGGTGACATCCAGCAGTGGCTTGAGCAGCCCCCAGCCGGTTGCATTGAGCGCCACGTCGACCCCGCCGAGCGTTTCGCGCGCGGTTGCTGCCAGGGCTTCGACGTCCGCGCGAACCGCGATGTCGCACAGCGCCCAGTGACCGCCGATCTCGTCGGCCAGCGCTTTGAGCGGTTCCGCCTTGCGTCCCGCCACCAGCACGGTCGCGCCCTCGGCGGCAAAGCGCCGCGCGGTGGTCTGCGCCATGTTCCCCGCCGATGCCGCGCCGATGATTACTGCGCGTTTTCCTTCGAGCCGTCCCATTATGCCTCCCCTAAATCTCAAGCATCTGCTTGCCCCGGTTCGCTCCCACGAACAATCGCTGGAGCGTTGCGGGGGCGTTTTCGAAACCGTGCTGGATATCTTCGCGATAGGCCAGTCGCCCGTCGGCAACGAAAGCCTCAAGCCGCTTGCGGATATCCGGAAACTCGGTCGCCCAGTCGAGCACGATGAAGCCTGCCATGCTGGCGCGGCGGAACACCAGGTTGAAGTAATTCGCTGGTCCGGCCGGCAGCCCGCCGCTTTCATAGCGGCTGATCCCGCCGCAGATCACCACGCGCGCGCCGGTCGCGATCCGCGTCAGCATGGCATCGAGGATCGCCCCGCCGACGTTGTCGAAGATCACGTCGATGCCGTTCGGGCACAGCTCCTTGATCTGCTGCTTGATGTCGCCCGCCTTGTAATCGATTGCCGCATCATAACCGGCCTCCTCGACCAGCCAGCGGCACTTTTCCGCACCCCCGGCGATGCCGATCGCGCGGCACCCGGCGATCTTGGCAAGCTGGCCGACGATCGATCCCGTTGCCCCCGCTGCGCCCGAGACCACCACGGTGTCGCCCGCCACCGGCTTGCCGACCTTGAACAGCCCGCACCATGCGGTGACGCCGGTGGTGCCGAGGACCGACATCACGGAGGTCGGCGGCAGACTGGTTTCGACCTTGGTCAACTCTTTGGCATCTGTCACCAGATACTCGGTCCAGCCGGTTGTGCCGAACACCAGATCGCCGACCGCGAACCGCCCGCCGTTGCTGGCCACCACTTCGGCGATCCCGCTGCCGCGCATGACGTCGCCGATCGCCATCGGCGCGACGTAGTCGGCGATGTTTTCCATCCATCCCTTCTGCGCTGGATCGAACCCCAGCCAGCGGGTCTTGAGCAGCACCTGGCCTTCGCCCGGCTCGCCGATTTCGGTGTGAACCAGCTTGAAGTCGCCGTCCTCGATCCCGCGGTTTCGGGGGTGGCCGTTGAGCAGCCATTGGCGTGTGGTGGGCATGATATGTCCTCAGGTCAGGCGACGAAGGCGTTGCGATAAAGCGCGCTGTCCGACGCATAGAAATTGCAATGAAAGCCCGAAGGGACCCGGAACGGGATTTCGACCCGGGCAATCGGCCCGGCGGCGATGTCGCCCGCGGCAAAGATCGCCAGCTCGCTGGTAGCGCTGCCCCCCGGGTGGACGATGGTCATGGCATAACCATCACCCTCGTCGCTTGATCCGAGGCGCGGGGCGAAGACGAATTCGCCGGCCGAAGCGCCCTTGCCGAAATGGTGGATGTCCTCGGTTCCGGCGATGGTATCGTAACGCAGCACCGCATCCATCCCTTCGACCCGCCCGTCGCGCGAGTTGAGATTGATGTTGGCGTAAGCTTGGCGGCTCTTGCGCGTTACCAGCCGGTCGTCTGGCCGCGGGAACTGGATGTCGCGCTCGTTGAGCGTCTCTTCCTTAAGGCTCAGACCGACCGGGTCGATGGTCCAGCGGCGCAGGCTTTGGGCGGTGTCGCGATGAGTGACGCGTTTGCCGGTCTCGTCGGGAAACAGCGCGGTGCCGTTGGCGGTGGCGACATCGGCGATAATCCGGCCGTTCTCCTCCCACACGTTGAGTTCGTGGAACATGTGGCGCGGTTCGTAATCGAACCATTTCACATCGGCGGCCGTGCCTTCGCGCGGCATCACCGCGATCCTGGTCGGGCGGTCGTTGACCCAGGCGGTCACCGGGCCGCCCTTCATGAACCGGGCCGGATCGACATCGATCGGCGTCACGGGAAACACCGCCCAGTTTTCGGTCAGCAGGAACGTGTGCATCAGCGCCATGTGCGGCATCGGGATGATTTCAGCCTTGCGGACCGATCCATCGGCGCGGATCACGTCGTAACGCAGTTCGGCCGCGCCCATCGGGCCGTTGATCATCGCCCCGATGTTGACCAGTTCGCCGGTGAGGTGATCGATCTTGGGGTGCGCGCTGAAAGTGGTGGTGATGGTGCCATCGTAGTCATGCTCGCCCAGCGTGGCGAGGCCGTGCGGGTCCAGCGCGACGGCGGGTGCGCCTTCCATCAGCGCCAGCAGCTTGCCGCCGTGGAGGATCACGTTGGTATTGGCGGTGTTGTAGCGCTTGCCCTGGACCGCCGGATCGGCCGTCATCGGATTGCCGAGCAGACCGAACAGTCGCTTGCCCGCCGCCTTTTCCAGCTCGAACTTTTCGGTGCGAACCCAGCGGTTGCGCATCGCCACGCGGCCATTCGCGATGTGGAAGGCATAGACCATCCCGTCGCCGTCGAACCAGTGATAATCGCCTTCGCGTGGGGGGTGAAGCGGCTCGGGCCCGTTGCGATAGAGCACGCCTTCGAGATCGGCGGGCACCTCGCCGTGAACGATCAGATCGGGCGCGTCGGCTTCGAACCGCACCGGAGCGTGATGCCCCGTCAGATAGGGGTGCTCGAAAAACGGCTGGGCCATGCTTGCATTCCCTCGTTGTCCGCTGCTTGTGCCGGATCGGCGGGCTGCGATCAGCTAGCGAAAATGAGTGGCTGGAACTGGCCCTGCGGCAAATATAGGGAGGCCGCTACCTGCCGGAGTGCTCCCAATGACCGAAAACCGCCGCTTTGTCCTCGCCGCCCGCCCCCAGGGAGATCCGCGTGCCAGCGACTTCGAGCTGCGGCGCGAACCGCTGCCCGAGTTGGCCGAGGGCCAGTTCCTGATCCGCAACCATTTCGCCAGCCTCGATCCGGCGATGCGTGGGTGGATGGACGACGTGCCCAGCTACATGCCGCCGATCCCGCTCGGTGCGCCGGTCCGCGCGAGCACCGTGGGGGTGGTCGAGCAAAGCCGGGCCGAGGGCTTTCCGGTCGGCCAATGGGTGCTAGGGCTCAACGGGATCGAAGACTATTCGATAGGCGCGGCCGGCGGTTTCACCCAGCCGATCAATCCCGGTCTGGTTCCGGCGGTGACCAACTACCTGTCGATCCTCGGCGCGGTGGGGATGACCGCTTATTTCGGGCTGCTCGAGGTGTGCGAGCCCAAGCCGGACGACACCGTGCTGGTGACCGGCGCGGCGGGTGCGGTCGGCTCGTTGGTCGGGCAGATCGCGAAAATCCAGGGCTGCCGCGTGATCGGCATCGCCGGCGGCGCGGAAAAGTGCGCGCGGCTGACGGAACGCTACGGGTTCGACGCCGCGATCGACTATCGCGGCAAGGACCTCGCCGCGCTGACCGCTGCTATCAAAGCAGAGGCCCCCGACGGGCTCGACGTGATCTTCGAAAATGTCGGCGGCGACATTCTCGACGCCGGTCTCAACAACTTGGCGCACGGCGCGCGGATCGGGCTGTGCGGGCTGATCAGCGAGTATAACTCGACGACGCGCGTCGGCGCACGCAATCTGTGGCAACTGATCGTCCACCGCGCCTCGATCCGCGGGCTGCTGGTCGCCGATTACGTCGCCCGGTTTGCCGAGGGCGGCGCGGCGATGGCCAAATGGGCGGCCGAGGGCAAGCTGGTGGTCGACGAGCATGTCGACGAGGGCATCGAGAATGCCTTCCCTGCCTTCATGCGGTTGTTCGAGGGCTCGAACCAGGGCAAGATGATCCTCAAGCTCGGCTAAGTCGCCTTCGCGCTTGCCCTTTTCACCCCCATGCCCCCATCTAGACGGGCATGCTGCGTCAATATGAACTCGTCGAGCGGGTGAAAGCCTACGATCCGGACGCCGACGAGGCGCTGCTCAACCGCGCCTATGTCTATTCGGTGCAAAAGCACGGCACCCAGAAGCGCGCTTCGGGCGATCCCTATTTCAGCCACCCGGTCGAGGTCGCCGGGCTGATGACCGAGCTCAAGCTCGATCAGGAGACCATCGTCACCGCACTGCTCCACGACACGGTGGAGGACACGCTGGCGACGATCGAGGACATCGAGAAACTGTTCGGTCCCGAAATCGCCCGGCTGGTCGACGGGGTCACCAAGCTCTCCAAGATCGAGACGCTGACCGAAAACGAGCGCGCGGCGGAGAACCTGCGAAAGTTCCTGCTCGCCATGTCCGAGGATCTGCGGGTGCTGCTGGTCAAGCTCGCCGACCGGCTCCACAACATGCG
>Ga0105050_10005538_pt1 | contig 16124 bp, 19 predicted proteins | sample FRY01_FD_78088 | JGI IMG/M metagenome (GOLD analysis project Ga0105050, IMG submission 78088) | Freshwater microbial communities from Lake Fryxell liftoff mats and glacier meltwater in Antarctica - FRY-01 | ecosystem: Environmental > Aquatic > Freshwater > Ice > Glacier meltwater ... | reverse complement strand
TTCCCCTTAACTGTCTTATCGAAGAACACCATTGGCATATTAGCGTTCATCTTACAGAATTCTTCTTCAGATTGTACCCCATCATTAGCCTCCCACATCGCTTTACAATACTCAATATAAGCTTTACCAAACATTTTAGTCATTTGCTTAAAATCGTATTTAAAGTTAGAAGTGTCGGACTCATAATCAAAACTGGTCATGAAGTTATCCCAAGCATCTTTCTTAATATTAAACATAATTTCACCCTTTAATTTAAACGTAACCCAGGCGGGACTCGAACCCGCGTATAACGGTGTTTAAGACCGTTGCGCTTTGCCAGCTTCGCCACTGGGTCATTAATCGTATAGGGAGAGGGAGTTGAACCCTCATTCACTAGTTTCTAAGACTAGTCGGCTTCTCCAGCTTTCCGCACCCCTACATATATTCTTCACTACTCCACCCTTCTGATACAAGTCTTTAACTTTCAACTTGCGGTGGCGGTACAGCCCACCTAATACTCCCAATTACACTATCTAATCATCAGTACATCTGGTAGGATTCGAACCTACGTAAACCTATTCGGCTTCCTCCATGTAAAAAAGGCACTCTCCCACTGAGTTACAGATGCATTTTTTTTATTTCTTTACCTAAACCTTTTTCAAGATATAGGTACCGAAAAGTCACTATATTTTCCTACCCTTACCCCAACCCAATTCAATATACTCATTAAGGGCTTCTTTTTTCACCTTCTTATTAACCCCATCTTTGGTTATCCAACAAGTACCATATTGAGAGTTAGTTTTTCCAACACCCATACCTTTAGACGATTCACTCATTTTCCTCTTTGTTTCGTCAGTATGTGTTTTACCCACCCAATCTAAGTTTTTTAGTAATTTTTCCCTATACTCATTATCACACCACCTCCCCTTTCTATAGTTATGATACTTACTACGAATATACCCCCTAAACTTAGCGTTACTATAAAACTTTACCCAAAAAGTTTCACTACCCTTCTTACCACCCTTAATACATGCCTCTTCACTAACATAACCACCATTACCACCACCCATTAGATTCATACAATTCTTATCAGTTACCATATCTGGTGTGATAACTTCCTTCTCCGCTTCAACCAACAATTCTCTATTATCAAAGAATCCTATTATCTCTTTGGTATGGTTATCCTTACCATGTTTCCTGATTGAAGCCCTTAATCTCTTACCACTACCCATATAACCATCTTCCAGATTATTAGTACTATGCATACCGATATAGTATCGATTGGTGACGTTACAAGTAGTCTTGTAGATGTAATGTATCGTTTTTTTTTCTCTTGCCATATATCTATTTTATTATAAATATACGGTAAGGTACAAAAAAGTCAAGGTAGTCGGAAGTTGGAATTGAACCAACTAAACAGGTTTTGCAGACGAGCGCCCATCCATTGAGCATTTCCGACATATTTTATTTCAAAGAACTGGACAAAAAAAAGCCCTAACTTATGCAGTTAGGGCTTTAGTATTCTTATTTTAGTATCTTTACATGATACAATAAATAACACCGTAGCCCGACTGCCCCAGCAACACCACGTTGCTCAGTAGACATAATGTCACGACTAATATGTTAAAAATTGTTTTCATAGCTTTTTAGCTTTCTAATAAATATAGTGCAAATATACAAAAGTTATTCCAATAATGCAAGTTTTTTTGTAATTATTTTCGAAAAATCTTCATTCTGTGCTTAAATTATAGGGATGAATGGGGTTTGAACAATCTCCTTTATGTGTCAATCCAGTCTTATTACTATGGTTAGTATGCATAATATACTCACAATTACCATCCGTAATTAGGTTAAAACCCCAACCCCATTCACCAAGAGGGTTATACTCTATCATAAGCATTTCTTTTGGTGATTCGGGTGTTATGTCATGTGTTACGTCATGTGTTACGTCATGTGAGTGTCGTTCACTACTACAAGCACCTAGCACCAATAGCATTATTAATATACCGTTCTTCATTACTTACTCTTTAATTCAATTGTTAACCCGTCAAATACCTGCACATAATCAGCATCGAAGTTACTTAATTGGTATGTTTCGGTCTTGGTCTTATTCTTAACTGATATCACCTCATAATCAACTAACTCTTCGTTACCTTCACCAACTAGTGATGCCAGATTATCCTCAACTAATTTCTTAAGTCTAACCTTACTTACGGTAATCCTCGCTGTTTTCTCTACTCCCATTAGAACGAATAAAATAGACCTGGAGTTACATACATAGCGTTATCCCAAGATGTTGCTTGGATAAATACACCAAGACCATTATCAAACGACTTAGAAACACCACCACCATATTCTAGAAACACTCTCTTAGTATCACCAGTGTATGAGCCGATACCTACCACCCCGTAAATATCTATAATCTTAACTGTAATTGCATATGCCACCTTACCTTCATACCAATAGTTCTGAATACTACCAAACGAATTAAGGTTGTTTACCCCAAATACTAAACCTATCATAAGGTTCTCAATCATCACACCAGCTTCTACCGAAAAGTAGGAACCTACCATAAAAGTGGTATCACCACCAATTGATAATCCTGTTGCTACGTATGGTGAAATACTCACCTTAGACTTAACTTGTGCGGTAACTTGTGCGGTAACTTGTGCGGTAACTTGTGCGGTAACTTGTGTGGTATCTTGTGCGGTACTTTGGGCAAAGGTTGACAATCCAAATGCCATAACTACTAATACTAATAATACTCTTTTCATTTTTATTTGTGGTTAATTGTTTACGATTCTAACATTACTTTTTTAATCTCCTTGGCTAAATCATGTTTCATAGCCTCCGTACCACCCCAAGCCATACCCAATTCTTTCAGGTCGTAATGCTTAACAATTGTACTTGTAGTATCTTCTGGATTTTTATGACCCAAAACATAAATACTATCAGCAAATTCTATAGCCAAGTTTAGTTCATGAGTAGAGAAGATAATGGTGTTCAATTCATCCAACGCCAGTACCATATCTAAGTATTCCTTCAATCGGTCTATATTACCTACGTCCAAGCCACTGAATGGTTCATCCATAATAATAAAACGTTTACTGGAGAGTAGTTGTTCAATAATAGCAACACGTTGACGTTGACCACCAGATAACTCATTAGCGTATTGATTTCGTTGAGCACTCAACCACCAATTGACAAGATAGCTCTCTATCAACTCTTCTTTCGCTTCCTTAGTCATATCAGCATTACGTAACGCATGTTTAAACGTTTGGTAGATAGTCTTATGACGGAATAGTGTATATTTTTGGTCAACAAATCCTACATCCCCAGCCGTTACAATTTTAGCCGTACCATCACTATCCGCAATGAGTACTTCACCACTCATAGGCTCTTTAAGTCCAGTTAGGACTTTGAATAGCGTTGATTTACCTCGACCAGACCTACCTACAATGGCTATGGTTTGACCTGTTACATGACCTTTCCTTAGAACGTCATACTCTAAGATATTAACGTTCTCAATAACAATTTTACCATCGTAACCTGCTGTTATGTCCTTAGCTGATAAAATTGGTTCCCCTAATGTAAATGGTTCCATTATGATTAATTAAAGGTTGAATATTTGAATATAGCTTTTCTACCAAAGTTCACGGTATAATCCATACCAACCCCAATGAGTAGTATGATTATCTGTAATGCGACCAATTGTCCTTGGTTACTAAATTTATCCGAGTTCTTAATAAGGAACCCGATACCACCAGTGGCAGCTAGAAGTGACTCTACAGTTACAAGCATCATCCAAACAATGGCTAGATTCTGTCGTACAACGTCAAATACGTAGTCTAAGCGCCCTACGATAACCACTTGCCATAAACTTTCCCAACGGGTACAACCTAATGTCATAGCATGGTTAAATTCTTCTTCCTTTATGTCACCCAATACACTCATAAGAGAGGTAATAAGGTAAGTACTCATAAAGATGACTAATACCCACAACTGCATCTCCCTTGCTTGGCTAATCACTAATGAAATGTAAAAGGTGATACCTGTTAATGGTAAAAACCTGAATTTGGATACTATCTTAGCGATAGGGTTTAATGCTGCTATTGGTGATACGTACACTACTGCTAATGATACTCCTACTGAAAATAGTATAGCCCTACCACACAATATTAACGAGCTAGCGATGTGTGTAGCTAACCCCGAATTGAATAGTTGTATAAAACCTTTACCCACTTGGTCAATGCTTGGGAATAGGTGCGTAGTACCGACATTACTGGAAATAATCCAAGGTACCATGACAATCAACATCCAAATGAAATATATAACTGCATTGGTAGTCGAATTTGGTTTGTGAAATAATTTGAATGCTTCTAACATGATTTATTTAGTGGAGCGTAAAACCCATTCATCCGAAGGTGGATGGGATATAAGCGACCTAATTAATAATTTTTTTTAATAAACCCACCCTTTTACTAAATTACTAGATATTTATAAACATAACCATTATGGTTATATCGTTTGGGACAAACGATTACAAGCGCGGAGCGATAATAAGACTTCTAACTTCCTTCGGAAGTAGTAAGCAATTTACTATGAAACGTTTAAAGTTCCTAACTAGCGTTAGGAAGCCCAATCATCAGCTCTGCTGTGGGTGGGTAGTTCACTAGTTAAGGTTAAAAAAAAGGGGTGACGATTTGGTCACCCCTTCTGTTTCATCAGTGGTTACTTAAGTAACTGAATCACCACCCTTCGGTTAACTCTTTGACCTTCCGCAGTTCCGTTGTCTGCAATTGGTTCAGTTTCACCCTTACCGACCACCTGACGAGTACCACTATTAACGAATCGGTTCTCAGGAATACCTCTTGCGATAAGATTTTGATACACTGACTCTGCTCTACTTTGAGACATCGCCAAGTTAGTTGCATCACTACCAGAGTTATCAGTATGTCCTTCAACTACCAATTTAGCATCTTCAGCTTGAATAAGTAAGTTGTATAGATTATCCAAAGTCTTATTCGAAGTCGCTAGGATAGTTGCACTGTTATGAGCGAAATTTACTTCCCATTGACCCGATGCTAACTTCTCAGTCTTAGTCTCGGTATAATCAGCTTTGTAAGCTGTACCAGCCTCTACATCATTAATATTCTTCAAGTAGTATAGGTTTACTGCCTTATCGTAAGGTGTCACACCATCAACTTGAGAGTTAAAGTCAAACGGATTAAGTTGTATACAGTATCCAGATACTTGCTCATAAACAGCCTTGTATCGGTTAACACCATCGGTAAGTCCGTAATATTGCATTGCATCGGCATATGTGAACACTCTTGACCCACCTACACTGAATGGAATACCATTCTTCTCACCAACTTGACCTTGGAAAATATTGTACCAGAAGTTACCATCTTCAGAGTTGTATACTTTAGCCGCAATTTCACTACCAGTACGTTTCCATGAGTCATATTGCTTAATCTGATTTGAAGCAGCGTATGTTGACTTAAGAATGTTAGATACAATCTTAGCGTTAGCTGGTTGTTCTGCCCACTCCTTTACAACAATTATCGTAGTTGCCATCTGATTGTTAAAGTCTTTCGTACTTACGATATCAGTAAAGCCGTTAAGCGCCTTGAATACTCTATCATCAGCAGGTGACCAAGTAGCACATCCATCAATTAGTTTCTCAACAGTCTTACCCGTTAATTGACCATTCTTGATTTCAGCAAAAGGTACTTTCCAACCTGTAGTTTGTGATTTAATAAGTTCTTTTGCTGAATTTATGTAGTTGTCATCTGCTGATGCATAGAAGTTTACAGCATCTTCATCATAAGCTTCTATGTTTGGGTTCACTTTAAGTCCGTTTGCAAAACAGTAGTTTAGTGTTGTTACCCAATCACCGTCACCAATCACTACGGAAATAACTTTACCTATCATACTTGAAGGGTTAGTTTTCCACTCAGGTGGACCAATTAGCTTATCCTCACCATATGAAATACCTACAGCACCCGCAACTTCCAAGTGGTATTTATCCTTACCAAACTTATCATCAAGCGATTTCTGCATTGTACTGATATAGTATGGTGCACCATCACCCATTAGTACCACTCCAAATGCGGATAGTTCATTCTTAGGGTAAGCTACCCCTTTATCGAACTCGGTGATGAATAGTGTTTGCATTTCTTTAAGCTCATTAACACCATCCTTTCGAACGAAGTTAATATTCACACCATTCTGTTCCATCAACGACCCTTGTGTAGTATTAGCACCACCAATGGCAGTCAAAAGACCCATTTGTGCGCTCCATGCGTATCCAGCCATACGTACTTGTGGGTTACTGGAGACGAGATTTGAAAGTGTCGTCTTTGGTAGTGGAAGCATCTCAGTTTCATCAACGTTATCCACTTTGGTGTCGTCCATTGTTAACCCACTTAGAGTCAAAGACTCAGCTAGATTAAGTCCTGGCGCCCAGAAATAAAGTCCTGTACCGACTACGGCAAATACTATGACTGCTAGAATGGCTTTGAAACCATTAGTGAAGTCTGGCATTGTAAATCCTCTCTTTTTCATTCTTTTACTATTTAATTGATTATGATTAGTGTTGAATTATTTCAACGGTACAAATATACAGGTTTAGTTTTAATTATCCAAATTTATTTTCAACTTTCTATTAAAAGTCGATAGTTTCCATCCCTTTCATGTCCTTCTTATCTTCAGTTGTGAAGACATAATCAGGGTTCTTATACTTGTTAGCACTCACAACTTTATCATCACCGATTCGGATGTTCTCGTAAGTTCTCTCCAAGTTAGCGTAAAGGTCATCACTATCAACTCCGTACTTACCAGTGAAGTCGTTAATATCTCTCAAATTAGACGCAGTAGTTGCGATATCATTGATGATACTCTCTGTTACAACCTCGATAGCGTAATCAAGTTCCCATCCAGTGGTGAACAATATAGCATCTTTAGCTGTTTCTGTGGCATTTTTTGCCGCAGCAGCGAACTTACTTTCTTTCTTAAGGATTTCAACCGTAGCATCAAAGTCATCGATTTTGATGTCGATACTGGTTCCCACTAAAACTAATCTTCTATCTAATTTCCCCATTACTGCGGCTCTAGCGCCATACTTAATGGTGTGCTCTTTAGCTTGTTCATACTTGTTCTTCAAACGTTCACCGTTAGATACGGCAACCATCCATTGACGGTCAAGCTCAACATACTCATCAGTATCCTTAGTTCCACCTTCACTTAATAGTTTAGCTCTAGCATCTCTAATCTCAGTGGCTTTATCTAACGCTTGTTTAATATTATGTTGGTATTTTTTAGCTGCTGATTCAGATTCAGTCGCATCGGTTTCAGCCTGACTCTTAAGTCCAGAAATCTTACCTTTAGCAATATGAAAGTTAGTCCTATTTTCGATTTGACCTTCTCTTGCCTTATCTAAGATACGGAAAGGGTCACTTCGAACCGCAAATTTATGGATATTACGAGACATACCCTCCAATAGCATAACGATTGGTCGTCTCGCCATAAATAGGAACATTCCAATCCCCAAACAGGCAACAATTGCCAACATCTTTCCAATGGCAACGAAGATAATTGGTGCAGCATATACACCGAAGCCATATAACGCCATCAACCCAGTCACTAGGGCTAGGAAATGGAAAATCATTTTAGCCCCTGGTTTTAATTCACCGTTACCATCTCTCAATTCACCAACATCTAAGTGTTTCATGATTGGTAATTTCATCAGACTTGAGTCTGTACCAAGTTCAAACTTAATGTCAGACTTCGTGGCTGTTTTGTAGTTAGTGCTCATTTTTATTGATTATGATTAATTTACTATTTTATATATTCGATTCGATACCAGTTCTGATTTCAGTAATACTATTTACAATAGTATCTCTGGCTACCGTGTTAGTATTCAATTTATCTTCCACACTTTCAATTTGTGTCGCATAACGACTATCAATAGAAGACAACTCATGTTTCTTAGTGGAAACATTTTCTAGTAATGCTTCGATTTGAGCATTTAGATTATTAATGTCACCTTCAAGTTCAGCTTTTTCTTCCCTCTTATTGACATTCAATTCACTCAACTTAACTTCCCCAGCTTGCTTTTGGTGGTCATGAAGGTTATTCAACTCAGTCACGTAGTAATCCGCAACACTTAACAATTCACCCTTATTCACCTCACCACCCATTTGTTTGGCGAAATGTAGTGCCATCCTATAGGTATCAGGGGTTTTAGGTGATAGTCCACTCATAGCTTCATAAAACTCGTAGAAATCGTAACCATCCTTATTAAGTGATGCGAAATGTCTTTCGTACACACCAACAATTTCCGATAGGTGTACGTTAGTTGGTGTACTACTTACCCTCTTAGCTGTTGGAAAGACGCTTTGTGTTGGTACATCCGAGTTAAATATACTATCCCCAGCGCTTGGGAACTTTGGTTTACTTGATTGGATTTTTGGTTGGATTTTTGGTTGTGATGGTTGTGGTAGTTCGTCATTCTTGACGATTAAATCCATGAAACTAAATTTTCTCATTATGTAATTTGGTTAGTTATTTAACGATACAAATATACAGGAAAGAATTGGATTACGCAAATTTAATTTGCAATTTGTGAAAAAATATCCCCGATGAGTGAATCCAAGCTCATCGGGGATAAAGATTAAAGGAATTTACTAACCTCTTCCAAGGTAGTATTTTCACTAAAGTGAACGTCTGCTTCTTCTGGGTTGTCTACGACTTGACCAGCCAATAGGTGCAAAAGCTGCCCTTGGTTGATTTTATCCCAGTTGATTTCAGTGTCGTTTGACAAGCTAACGAAGTTATTCAAGAAGATTCTCATATTCAAAGCGTCTTCATTGTTTGTAACATTGGAACCGTCTTTAGACAAGTCCAAATATACAACGCTTGCTGTAGGTACATGGTATGCCATCAAATAAGCTACTCTACTATCTGAAGCCAATACTTGCGCATTAGCAACCGTCTTAGGTAACCAGTTTTGATTACTTTCTGGTAAATCTCTTAGCATCCACCCAATCTTAGCACTACCGTTATAACCTCTGTAGGTCGCAGGACCTCTGTAGATTACCGCATCAACGATAACCCACTCAGCGTTAGTTGGTAGTAAGCTTGGGGTGATATCCAAGTACTCGGCATTTTTTTCATTATTACCAGTATTATCACCAGAGTATACCATACCCTTACCAATCTTGTGGTTGGCATTCCAACCAACCTTGAATACTTCGCTATCGCTAGTAATCAGGAATCCAGATAAGTCAATATCGCTACTACCTTCCCAATGAACATACATCCTAATGGTTCTCTTGGTATCCGCTTTTTCGACAGTACCGTTAACCGTCCCATTAAGGCTTAAGTTAGACGCTCTGTTATTTACTCCCAATGGACGGTAGTATAGTGGTGCATCGATAGCTACCTTCTTATTTCTAAGAGTAGCGTTATCAACGCTACTCAAAGCCTCAATAATTGAGGCTTTGATACTACTTACCATCTTAGTTGGTAACGGTGCTTGCGCATCGTAAGTAACAACTTTAGATTGGTCTTGACCTGCCAATACTGCACCTCGCCCAGCTTGTTCCTTATCACGGTCAGTGAAGTGGTTGTACGCTGTAACCAAGTTCTTAGTTGAAGGGGTAATGGTAAACCATTCTTGGATAGCTCTGTATCCAAACACTCTAACCAAGTGGTCAAGTCTACGTGTGAAAACACCTGGAGCTTTTTTCAAGACTTCGAAAACCGCAACGTCTTCGTTTCCAAGAAATTCCTCAATCTTAGCGTTGAAAGTTTTCAACACCTTTGGGTTGTTTCGCAATGTATCGCTGTAATCAGCAACATTACTAAATCTTTTAACGTTCCCCTTCGTCATTGGGTGAAGGAAAAATAATACTCTCAACCACACCTCTCTATATGTCTTGAAAGAGTCTTCCAAGTTATAACAAGATTCCAATGTTCTAAGGATTACCTTAGCTTGTCTTGAGGTTGGGTTCTTAAATTTCGTACTAGTTTTAAGACCTTCGTCACCACCAGAATAAGCCGCCCAAATTCTTAAGATGTTTGTAGCATCCTTAGTTGGTAGAACTGTTACGTTAGAGTTAATCAATAGTCTTTGCCCTACAAACGCAGCAATCTCTTTAAAAGAAATCTTACTGAAGTTAAAAGTGGCACCATTCTCGATGAAATAATCAACGATTTCCTTATCGAACGCAGAGATGCTAGTCTTAGAGTATACGATATCAGTGAAAATAGAGTCGAATTCTCCCTTTTCAAGAAGTTTCAATTCTTTCATTTCACCCATTTCAAACCCGAACTCTTTTTCAAGACCTACAGTTTCGTTTGGACGCCATGTTCCGTTAGTCCAATAGTATAGAATTGCATTGATTACGAATTCTGAGTATGAAATTGCCAATACTGATTGTGGGAATCCCTTGTAAGTAGGTTCGTAACCACCAGTACCTAATACATATTCCAGACCTCGCTTAAGGTCATTCATAATGGTAGTCAAAACTTCCACATCTAAGGTAGCTAATCTAGTGAATAAATCCTTAGAAAGGAAATATCCGTTAGTCATTAATTCGTGGTTGATTTGGTGAGCTAGTGCTTCGTTGCTAGAAGTTCCCGCTTCGGTGTACAAGCCTTTACGCTTGATTAGTGATACAAAATGTCTCATATGGTTATAAAATTAAAAATCTGGAAAGGTAGTTTATTAGATTAAAAGTCTGAGTAACCTCCCCAATGGTTAAACTTAAATGTTCAAAAATTAGAATTCACAATAATCAGAAAGGGTAATTGTTTAATTATAGTTATGTAGTAACCCCTACTATGGTTGTGTTTTCAGATTACAAATATACAACACATATTTCATAATTGCAAGTTTTTTCGAAAATAAACTTATTTAAGCACGTTTCCGTTGAATGAATGGGTACAACATGTGCAGGTTGGTTTAGGTAACTCAGCGTCCTCATTGGCTTTAACCAGTATACCATCACGTACCGTCAACAACGAATAAATGCTTGCCTCACCAACATAAGTATATGATATCTCTTCACCTGTTAATCTACTGATTACACTAACGTCCGAATCGTAGTCCAAATCAACAAGATACCAAATTGGTTCTTGTTTATCCAATCGACTCACAGCCTCGGAATATACTATGTTCCACTCATTACCTATTTTTGATAAAAGAAATTTATAAAGTGGGGTGTAATCGTAGCCCTCTCTGGTGTTTTTCATTCTCTCATCAGGGTTATTCGTGTTTCTAACCCACCTATACTCATAAGAGGGGGACTTACATCTAAACCCTCTAGCGAGTTTATTGTGTTTTCGGTATAATGGTTTCTTAGTTTCCCGTCTCATTTTTTTATCGTCTAATTAGTTATAAATTATTCCGTACTACAAAAATAAAGGTTTTAATTGACATATCCAAATTTATTCGATATATTTAAAACTATGGGAACAGTATATTTATTAGGCGAATTTTGTGATTCGGGTCGGTTTAAAATCGGTATAACTAAGAACTCAGTGAAAAAGCGAATTAAAGAACTTCAAACTAGTTGAGGGTCATTTACATATTCCCATTTATATCCACCAGACGTATGACTCTTACCGCGACAACATTGCGTTATTCTCCCACCGTTAGCCATCCCTAAACTGATTGCCGCGATTTTTGCGCTCTCCCATTCCCTTACAGTTTCACCAGAGGTAGTTAATTGACGTACGTTACGACCCCTATTACTGGGTATAGAGTCGTATGGCTCTACTTCATTGGGAAAGTCTTGCTCATAATACCGCCATTGGAAATTACCTCGCCTATTATTTTGTCCAGAACAAGCAGTACCTACACTACATAACCCCAAGGTCTCTTCAGCTTCTTTTATACTCCCCCAAGTTTTAATGTATGTACCATTTAACCCATATTGTAATATCCGCTTATTAAAAGTTCCAGCAGTCCAAGTGTTCGGTGTCGACCCTATTTTATGTTCATATCGAACTATGTTAGTAGTGCCCGATATGGCGTGACGCCACTGGTACTCACCTGCTTTATTTCTCACCCCCACACAACAACTAGTAATACCACCAGAATTTGCAAGACCTAATATTTTAGCCGCTTCGGTGGCACTATTAAACGTTTTTATATACTCACCACTCAATGTATATTGGTTAACGGGGTTACTATTTTTCACCCTAGCAACCTCATTAGGTTTACCCTTAGTCGCAAGTACTGCCGCTTCTATTCTGGTGGCATGTTGTTCTGGGGTTAATTTATGGTAAGGGTTATTCTCGGTCAACCGCTTACTTAATTCTTTACGATATTCAATAGTATGTGTTTTACCCTTATAAGATGGTGGGCTTTCACCACCATCTGTCATATTAGTTAACCTGAAACCCCAAGCTTTACATTGGGTAATCCAATATTCTTCCAACCATTCCCAATCATCAGAGTCTATTTCATCCACTACTTCAAGTTTGGGTGTTAACCCTTCTCGTAATAACTTCTTAATCCAATATTCCTTATGGTTCACCCGATTATACCTCAAACTCTCACTCTTATGACCATTCCACCTCACTTTCAGGTTGTTTGTCTTTCCAACGTATCTGACCTCACCAGTTTCTGGGTGGCTTAATGTGTAGATGTAAATCATAATAATACATCTTTATCCACTTTTCCAGATTTGAGTAGGTCTTGATATATTAGCCACTCAATGTATTTGGATTTATTATCTACGTCCAGTGTCTCAATTAAGGTTGGGTGTACAGTTATTGAGAACCGCTTTTTCTTCTTTTCGTCTAAAATTTTACTTCTTGCCATACTATTCTTTTTATATAAATAGCAAGCTATAAGTAAAAAGTGTTATTTTAATAACACTCTGTTGAATCTAGGCGGGGAAACCATTCAAACGGGAAATTCTAATGAGATTTTCATGGTTAATAAATATGATACCGATAACTACCGAAAGGTTGAAGGTATGCTTCACCGTAAATTCGGTACGAGCAGGGCAATTGGTGAATGGTTTGATTTGACCCATGAACAGGTTGTATCGTTTAGCGAGGAAGCAGAAAAGGCTGACGAAATAGTCAACCTTCTCTTACGTGATAATCCTTTCTATAATTAAGTACCTTCTTTTTCGGATACGACATCCAAGAACATACTGAAATTCGCAATTATAGTATCCCTACCCCAAGTGAGATAGGCTTCTTCAAGGTCTCCCATACCGTTATCTTCCATCCACCCTCTAAAACCTTCCATAGCTTTACCAAGTTCGGAACCCTTCAACCCAAATACATCCATTACCACCTTACCATTAAAGATGGTTTTAGCGTACTTCTTACGTGATATCTCATAGTCTATACGAGCAATCTCGTCCGATAGGTTAGCTTCTGGAAAAAACTCATCAATTTGACGGTAATACTTACTATCATTTCTATGAAACTCGAACTCGTGGTCTTCGTCTGCAACATTCTCTTCCATCCACTCCAAGAATGATGTGTAAGATGCTCTCTTCTCATTACGTTCCCTATTGATATGATTCAACTCTACCAATTGAAACATTCTCCAATTGAAGTACGGTGACTCTGATATGAAAACAAAGATTTCCTCAAGGGTTTCAAACCCTTTCAACCATCTCTTGTAGTCAAGACCCAAGAATTCATATATCTTAGGATAATCCTTAGATATCATTATGTCGAATTTCTGGGAATAATTCTTACCTCCGAATATCCTCATAAACAAACCCGTTTGTCCGTATTTTAAACTATATCTTATTCTCATCTTCTTTATATTTCCAAATTAATCCTCTGTAACACTAAAATAAATCGTCAGTATCGACTTCACCCGAAAATCCTTGAGCTATTCTACCAATGAACTGTCCAACATCATTAAACGAATAATAATTAAAGGTAGAATCAAAATGTTCAGAACTAACTACAATTAAGTCGATTTGAGTTCTTTCATAGTCGAATGACCAGCATTTATCATTATGAAATATCTCTGTCGGTGAAAAGTGCTCTTCGATATATTCTCTAATCTTAATATTGTTACCACTAACTAAGATATCAATATCACCAAAACTATCCTTACTATGATAATATCTAGGTATCTCAACCGAACTAAAGTCTCGCCTAAGAATTCGCAATAACTTAGTGCTAAGTCTAATAAATTTCACTTTATCACATCTTTCCGTTAATCCAAATGTCAATGCCTTCCCTCCCATTTTTAATTATTTATATATTCATAATACTTAGCTTGGCTGATACCCATTTGCTTTAAAATCTACCTTATTGTCAATTCTTCTACAAACCACAACCTTTTTAATTTAGTGATACTAAGACGAAACCACACTACTCATATTCTTTGTCGTTAACTTCCATTATTATTTACTACTTTTCGCCTTAAAGCATTGTTCTCGTGTTTTAACTCCATAAACTTACCTTTCCACCTTTCAGCATCACTTCTCCAAAAATTAGACCTTTTTCTAACCCACATTTCTTTTTCTAACCAAAGTTTATGGTATAGCGTAAGCTGTTTTTTAGCTTCTTTAAAATCTATTAGGCTACAATTAGGGCTGTGTCCTTCATATGCACTACATTCAACACATTTTAGCGGTTTTTCTGCTTCATTCAAGTTTTGTTCTTCGTTTGAATCTTCAAAATAGGTTAGTTTCCCATTGGAATCGTATTCCCACTTCTGCCAATATCCATGTGAATCTTCATAATAGATTACTTTACCGTTGGTATCATATTCTTGCTTTTCCCAATACCCACTTGAACTCTCAGAATATATTTCATTACCATTGGCATCATATTCTCGCTTATGCCAAGACCCAAGTGAATCTTCATAATATATTTCATTATGATTTGAATCGTATTCACGCTTATACCAATACCCAGTTGAATTCTCAAGATAGGTTTCATTACCATTGGTATCATATAACCTCAAATCACCTTTGGTGAAATCATGGTTTAATATCTGTCCTTTCGTCATTATTTATTTAGTACTAATCTTCGTCTTCTAAATCAAGTCCATCTAACCTATCTAACCTATCGCCAATATTATCGCATTAGCGTGGATGGGTAGTTGACTTCATAGAAAATATAAACATAAACCGTTTTATAAAACAGTTTTAGGGAGATACATCTCCTTACCTGTTCCATTGCAACATCCGCATTTTGGAGAACCGTTGTGGTCATAATATCCACTACCATTACAAGCGGTACATGGTCGTTGTTTCCAACCTTTTATATTTTTCTCAAAATGCTCTATTCGTTTATATTTTCGTTCGTTGAAGTCCATAATTTTTACGATTCATTTCCCATATTTTGTTAATCCACCATGGGTTATCCCTAATCGCTTAAAGACTTCCTCAGTGAAATAAATGTTATAGTTACTTTCGTGTAACCATTTGACATAACCAGAGTCGGTTACCTCTAATACTTTTTTACCCTTGTGTTTACCAAAGGGAAATTGACTATTATCATCAAACCAAGCCAAACTTATTTGATTAGGTGTTCTACCTTATCACACGGTACGCAGGTCAATCCTAGACCAGTGGTACTAGCGGTAAATGATTTACGTGATGCTGTAACACCATAGCAAAGTCCAGTTCTATTGTCCTTCACATATTTGATGTCATCACCATCGAAATCAACGTTGCTAGACGTGTTAACTGCACATCCTGCGAATAGTACGGCACATAGTACCAAAAGTGTTAAATTTTTCATGTTATCATTCCTTTTTTTAGTAATTCATATATATACTTCGAATGTTCTTCATTCATTCGTATTGCCTTCTCCGAGTTGGTTCCATGGTCAACATCATCATGACTATTTCTAGCGTAACCTATTGACATATGGAGTCCGAAATATGGTCTACTTAAACCTAATTCAGCACGTATGTCGTGTAGCTGTTCTCGCTCATCTTCGGGGATTATTAACCACCAATGAGTTCCATCAGTTCTAACATCCGTATTCAAAGTTACATCAATTGTCTTACCATGCCACTTCTTCTTCATCTCTTCCCACTTACCGTTGGTATCACTCTCCCTATCATTGATAAAGGAAATGTGGGGTAATCTGGCTGGCTCTGCTAATGGAAGGTTGTATCGTTTCTTAATGAACCA
>Ga0105050_10005537_pt1 | contig 16124 bp, 16 predicted proteins | sample FRY01_FD_78088 | JGI IMG/M metagenome (GOLD analysis project Ga0105050, IMG submission 78088) | Freshwater microbial communities from Lake Fryxell liftoff mats and glacier meltwater in Antarctica - FRY-01 | ecosystem: Environmental > Aquatic > Freshwater > Ice > Glacier meltwater ... | reverse complement strand
CTTTACTCGTTTTTACTCCAACTGTATCAATTTCACTTAAAGCTGAAAGCGTTGCTTGACGGCCTTCTTCGGCACCTTGCCCAACTTTTTGTGCAAGTGTGCTTAACTCTTTTGCTGATTTAACTTTATTTGTTTCAGCAACACTATTAAATATGTCTTTTATCGCACCCGGTAGTTTAGTTGCTTGACGGAATGGGTCGATCACTTCACCAGTTTTTGTGACAATTTTTCCAAATTCAGCTGTTGGATTAACTGACCGTGCAGCATTTAACCATTCATCGGCAGTTGCGCCTTCTTTTGCAAACTGAACAAGCGCACGAGCTTTTCCAGTGGCGGCTACTTTTGTCAGCAGACTACCACCACTTTGTAACAATATAGATAGATCAAATACAACACCAAATGGGTCTTCGGTGATAGATCGTTTTGTATTCTCCCATGAACCATACCTATCCGTGATGGCTTTACCTATTGCGTCAGCGATGTCTAATTCTTTTGTTTGTTCAAACTTCGGCAAATCAGTTGTTTGTGTTGCTCTTCCTCTTTGCGAAATTGTAACACCTTGCTGATTATATTCTTTTGAAATATCAATCAACTTTTGCTTCTTAATAGGGTCTTGCTCTTGTATAGCTATATCTAATACACGTCTAGCCTGATCAGTTGCAATTTTTGCATTCTCTTGATCTTGAACATTTTGTCCAAAGGTTAAATTCTTTTGAGCTAAATTACTAATAGCTTCACCTGCACGAGCAAAACCACCAACACCTGCTTTAATAAGAGTATTCAACGTGTTCTTTTCTGGGTCTGTATTAAGAACATTCAACCCCATTTCAGTAAGCCCTTCAGTAGTTCTAACGGCTGATGTTGGAAGGTTTACAGCTGCTTTGCCAGCTATTTTTAGCGCTGTATCGTCTTTTTGAAATGGAAGTATTGGGCTAGTTAAAACATTCTTTTCTCCTGTTGTAGGTAGAGTTCTTTGATATGGGCTTGATGCCGCGTAAGTATCTCGTTCCCTTTTCTTTTTTTCATCAAGTAACGCTTGAAGTTTAGGATTGCTTGCTAGGGCAGTAACTGGTGCTACAGCTTGTGGTAAAACTGTTGTTGGTTTTTGTTGTATAGTTGACGAAGAAACCGCTGGTAGAGCAGTTGTTGATGCTGATTGCCGTCGTTGTTTTTCTTGTAACAATTCTTGCAATGTTGCCATGATTATTGTTTTGCCTTAATTGCTGCATCTATTTCAGCATTTGTCATTTCAGCTGGTGGTTTATCTGAAACTGGGAGGACATTACTATCACTTGGGAGTGATTTTTGAATACGGTCAAAAAGGTCACGAATACGTACAAGCTCTTCCTTGAACACAATTGGCTTACCCTGCGGGTTAAGAATTGTCACAGTTGATTGCATCAATCTAACGTCAGCATTTGTCATTTGTGGTCCAAAGAACTTTTTAATATCTGGGTCCGTCGCTAAAGATAAAAGATTAGTTCTAAGCGTATCAACATATTGTTCAAGTTGTCGAAAGTCGGTATCACCCTTAAATGTATCACCCAAAAAGCGCTCGATGCCACCGGGGCCAGCCGCTGTACTTATTTTGGATGCACTATCAACTGTTTCTTTTAAGAAATCCAAATGATTCCTTCGTTCTGATATTGAAGTATTAACGGCTTTTAGTGGGTTTTTAGCATCTGATTCTGCTTTTCTAGTTTCAGCATCAAGCTCTTTAGCAGCTGTTTCCCTTGCTCGAAGCGCATAATCAAGTCCCCATTGACGCTTGTCCTCTTCAAACTTTTTACTAATTTGTGCGGTATCAGCAATTGCTTTCGCTGTACTAGCTTTTGTCCCAGCTAAGTCGGCTGCAGCTTTCTCATTCTTAGCGGCTAATTCAACGTTCGCTTGATCTTGCTCCTTTTTGGCTTCAATATATCCATTTCTTATTTCATCAATCGTTACCCCGTATTGCTTTGCAACTTCCTCTAGATATTGAGGATTAACTTGATCGGGTGCAATGCCAGCGGTAAGTAAGTTCTTAGCAGCTAATTTTGCGTTAATTGGTTTTTGTGCCGCTTGGTCAGTAAGATTTTTGAGATATGAATCAAGTCCTTTTGTCTTTGCTTCTCGTGCGTCTGCGATTGCCTTTGTGCCTGAATCTCGTGCTTTCGTCATGATTGCTGATATTGCGGCATTCCGTTCATTATCAATAGAGCCGTATATCTCCTCATTAACAGCAGATACTCTATCTGTAGCGGCATTACCAAAATCAGAACCTAACGTACCAGATCGAGCATTAACTGCTGTTGTAGTACCAATTCTTCCTTGCCCTTGTACCTTTGCCCTCGCTAATATATCACCATATACTTTATTCTGAGCATCAATTTCCGCTTGAAAATTAGCAAGTGTTTGAGCACGAAGTGTTGGTTCGTCAACAATTGTTTCAGATTGCTGTTTATCGTATATAAGTTTAGATGCTCTTGCATCGCGAATTTCTTGTGAATCCCCACCTGTATCACTATATGCAACACTTACTGGTGCCTTTGTATTGATTACTGGTTGGATAGGGGCTGGTGGTGCAACATAAGAACTCTGTGGAGCAAATTGCCTAGTTTGTGTATTGTAAACTGGACCAGTCGGAATTGTGTCGGGTACCTGCGTGACATCAGTCTTCCCTGTCAGCGGATTGTATGTTGATTTTGTTGCCATAGTTTTATGACCAATTTACATTCTTTTCTAAAACATGAGCACCAGTGCTTGACCCACCACCACCACCACCGCCACCACCCATAGCAACTCCACCGCCACCACCAACGCCACCATTATTAGCCCCAGCAGCTCCACTTGCACCAGCTGTACCGCCTGAACCTGAAGCAGTTCCTTGATTACCCCCATTTCCTCCATTACCCCCAGCTCCTCCCGCACTTACGTCAAATCCACCACCCCCTCCGCCACCTCCTCCTGCCCCTGCATTATTACCACCAGTCCCTGTTCCCGTTCCCCCAATTGCTCCAGCACCTCCTGCAGCACCAACCTTAGTAACAGTTAATCCACCATCAGTAAGAGTTCCATTATATAAAATCATAGCCATACCCCCTGCTCCTGCTCCGCCACCTCCTCCAGCTCCGCCACCTCCTCCGCCACCTGCTCCAGCAGTAGCACCTGCTTGACCAGAAATATCTAAGACTGCACTTGCTCCTATGGTAATATTTCCTCCAACTTCAATAATAATCGCACCTCCTCCTGCACCTCCTCCACCTCCTCCGCCACCTGCCCCTGGCCCACCAACTCCTCCAGCAGTAGGATTAGCCGCGATAGTTCCTCCAACGCCCGAAGTTCCACCAGCACCACTTACAAATTGACCCGCGCCTCCACCCCCACCTCCTCCTCCGCCTGAACCGGGAACGATATAAACAGTTTTCGTTTTCTGATTGTAATAAATAGAAGCAATACCTGTTTTTGTAAGGATTACTCCACCCGCACCTCCAGTGCCAATAGTAGAAGTTTGATTTCCACCAACCCCCCCAACGCCAAGATGAGAACCAGTATCAAGAATGCCATCATTATCTGCTCCGTTAGTACCTGAAGCTCCTATTGAACCATCCGTAGCACTTCCTGCACCGCCCGCACCACCTACACTACCAAGTCCTTTAAGGGAAATCGTCCCATTCCAAACAAGATTTCCAGCAACTTTTAAGTAGACAACTTTATTTTGATAGTTTGCTCCGAATGAAAGCGTCTTTGTAACATCAATAGTTAGGTCATCATAGTTGAAAATACCATAAGTTGGATTTAACTCTGTATCAACACTCACGGTTAAATCGCCAGTGTCCCCTGTACCACCAAACTTTATTGTGGCTGGCGCAATCGCACTTGGATTTTTCATTTGGAATTGAGTACCGTCGTACTCAACACTAATAATTTGTCCTGCAACAATATCGCCAGCAATTAACGCAATCGCGCCGTTAAGTCTTGTAATTGATTTTGCTGTTAATCCACTAACTGCAATAGTTGAGGCTGTAGTATTTGTAACAAGTGCTTTGAAAGTAAAGCTTTGTCCTGTTGCATAAGCGCTGATAGAAGGCGTTGGGGCAATAACATAAGCATTTGCAACGCCAGTATCAGCAACATAATCACTTCGTTGAGTAGAACGCAATGTACTAGGATTTATGATTAAACGTGCAGCTGTTCCACCTGCTGCGGTTCTTGCATCTACTTCAGCTTGTGTAGCTTCCTCAACGATACCTTTTGTTGTTGTTGTCGCATCAGGCGCTCCAGCAATAGCAAGTGCGTCAGCATAAGCTTTTGTGGCAAGTTGATTTGCTGTGGTTATTGATGCTGTGCCATCATAACCAAGCGGGACTAACGAATTCAAAGTCGTTGTACCAGCTAGTAGGTCATTGATGTATTTCAAGTGCGCAAAATCAGTCAGAGTTACCGATGCACCAATACGATGGGCTCGTACGCAACCAGATGCTTGTACCCCTTGGCGAGATACGGATAAAATACTGGTCAGTGAAGTGCCTGATAGAGTACAGACGATGTGTTCTTTAGAAGCATTGCTACCGTCAAGAGTGAAAAAGTATTGACCAGAGGGAAGTGCTACACCATCATCATCGGTTGCTGATTGTAAAGAAACGGAAGTTTCACCGACAGCCATTGCTGTTGCGAGTTGCGTTGTGAAATCTGCGAGAACTGTTGCGAGTTTTGTTGCCATTTGAATGTGTTCCCCATTCAGTTAATTTAATTATATCATACTTTAGAATTCTGGGGCAGCGTTATTGACTGTTATTCCACTAAGTGAAACGTTTTGCTTTTGTCTAAAACGAGCTGGTATCTTATTCTGAAATTGACCAATATCAATGTCTAATTGTGAAGCTATATCCACATAACCAACACCTGTCGCTACAAATCTCATCATGCGTTTCCTGAACTTTGGTACCTTCTTAAGACGTATTTCTGCGAAGTAAGGGAATATGTTAGTAAGTGTATCACCCCCTATCTGTGCAGAACCTATAAAATTAGAACCAATTGTTTGAGGTGAAGTGTAGTCAACGTATGAAGCACTACCTAAAACTGTACCAACAAGCTGAAAACCAGCGCCGTCGTAATTGATATATATTTGATAACCTTGATCTGCACTAATGTTTCCTTTCAACCGAAGTTTTCTATATTTTTTCAATTCATCGATATTCCATGTCTCTCCTTTGCCATTCCAATAATTCTCAATTGCGAAACCGTCATCATCAAAACCACTAAAAAGGTTGTACACACTTTGCACAACTGATGACCCCATGTAGAGTGTTGACCCATCGCGAGCAAATGTTCGACCGGAGTAACTAGTAACATCAACTGTACCCGCTTGGAAATCGCATAATAGTAAACGGTCATTGCTTGTTGCATCTGGTGTTTTACATGCAACAAGTACATATCTTTCGTATGTCTCGACTGTAGCGTCATCATATCGGTAGTTGCCAAACTTGAAGTTTGAGAAAAGTATTTTAGGGATTAAGTTATCACCGACTAAATTCTTTTCAAGACGAGTCATTTCTGGCTTCTCTTTGTTTGATGTATTTATAAACACAATACCAAGACTAGTTGATACCGCCCCCCTGTAGGACTGAACACCTATCTCCTTTCTATATACTTGGTTACTTGCCGCTAAATCAGTTGGCTCTAAAACAAGTGAGTAAGATGAATTACTTTTTATAGAATAGTAATTACCATCTGGTCCAATAAGAACATTTATAATTGCGTCGCCACCGTCATCTTGTGGAAAACGAAACCCCTCACTCGCAAGTCGTGTTGCTGATTTTGTGAAATCAGTGACACCTTTAATGTTTGAATCTTCCCATTGATAATTAACAGTACCAACGCCAGAATTTGTGACCGTATACACACCAGAGATATAGTTTATTGTACCAGTGCCACCTGCTGAGCCAGTTAAGATACCAAGATAATTGTCAGTATATACCTCACTTGATGCAGTAATTGTGAGTATTATACCAAAGCAATTGCGGGTCGCGCCACCCGCCTTGAAAGCTAATGTGCCACCAAGTGAACTAGTTGCCTCAGATGTCACAGTAGTATAAACGGTGCTATTTTGTGCATCAATATAAGAACCTCGTAAACCTGTCTTATCTAGTGGAATATCCCATAAGATTGTACGTCCTCGATCAATAAAAGCTTTGCCTTTGAAGTTCTTAGTTGAACTGAACATCGAACAGAATGAACCGGGATTAGCATTATTGAACTTATAAATACCATCTATCCCGAAGGCAAATGTAAATGTACCAGCAATTGATGAGTAGTTTGTAAACGAATAATCAGCGGTAGATGTAAGCCCAGTCACAACATCTGTCCACGTTGAGCCCGCGAGGTACTGTATTTTAGTACCAATCTTGCGCCAGTGAACCTTAGTACCATCGGTTTTATAACCAAATATCTCACCCGTGACTGAGCCAGCAATACCCGCTGCTCCAACTAATAATTTACCCGGTATAAGTTTAATATACCCGTCTTGTGTATAAAAATTAAGCGAGTCACTTGCGGCATCAGCTGGAATTACTTCATCGTCCAACAAGTTATGGACACCCGACCTATACAGCGCAATCTCCTTATCCATAGTTAATTCAAATAGGTTTGAGCGTCTTGATATTCCATATCTGCAAGTAATTGCTGATACTTCATTTGATTTTCAACAGCATAACTTTTCGCCTTATCTGAGAGTTGCAATATGAAATCATCAACTGCCATACCGAAAGTGATGATGTCGTGAAATTGTCCCGAAAACAATGGGTAATCAGTTATGATTAGTTTGGCTGCAACTTTAGCATAGTCAAACTCAAATGTTCGGCTTACCGGTAAAGATGTAAGCGGGTCGGTCAATCTAATAATGCCATTGGCAATATCGTAATAAACAAAGCCAGTTCTTGTTCTATACTGCCGACGATCTTGCCAGTTTATAATCTGATAAGGAGTAAAGTTTGTGCCGATAAAAATGACTTTAGGTGCTGCATTATTTTGAGACTCAATTGAATTGTCGGTATAGTTATTATTTTCAATGAACATTCCAAAGTCAGTTGGAATTGTTATATAAAGTCCTGTTGCATCAAGTGAGCAAGAACCAGTTGCGGAAACTTTTAACCATGCCCACGGCCGAAGATTACATATCTTTATATAAATCCTATTTAACAAAGACAATTCTTCAGTTGAGGATAATTCAGTAGTGTCATTGACTTGTAATTCAAAGTCCGTTATGAGTTCACTTACTAGTTTTTTTGGTTGTGCCATTGTGTTTTATGATTATCCTTGCACACCCTCACGATGTGCAAAGAAAGCACGAAACTATATTGCTACAGTTCGGTACCAACAGTACACTTTTGCTGTACCTGCAGCTGTACCCGGCTGTGTGATAGCGGATGCGGTTACTAAGTTAATAGACGTTTCCTTAGTAATCGGATATCCAACAGTAGACAGTGGCACAAAGTTGATGATGGTACTTGAACCCTTAGTGAAAAGGGAAGTCGTAGCAATCAAACCTGAGATTGCGGCACCACCACCGCCAATGTTTACAGTGGTATTACCTCCACCAGCGAAAGCGTCGGTCAGGTAATTGAATGACACCATCATGCTAACTAGTTGGTTCACAAAACCAGTCGCCGCAGCTGGAACAACAATGAGTCCTTCTGCATGTGAAAGTGTACCAGCTGTTGTAGCCACAATATCAGCAGCTGTCAGAGCAACAGTCGCTAGCCGAAGTGTTGAGTCACTACTATTCCATACTGGGATTGCGACAGTGCCGATGTTTATATATTCAACACCTGTCACCATATCGAGTAAACGACAGCCGAGTGAGAATATATTGGCTGTAGTCGGGACAACACCAATTGAGGTCATAAAACCCCGTGTGATTAACGTACCGTAATTCGTTGCGTCGTCGTAAGTGATGACAGTTCCTGCGAGTGTTCTAAGCATTGTAGTTTATTAGATTATGTTTATCTTGTGGCTCAACCCCTCAATTCGATTGAGGGGTATATTGCCATTAGACTACACTGCAAGAATTACGTTCAAGAACTTCTTAGCACCATCAGCGGAAGTCTTGATACCAGCAAGGTATGAGCTAAAGACGTTCGTTCCACGGCGATCTGCTGTTTTGCGCATATCAACCGGTGCCAAATCTTGGATAACAAGATCAATAGCACCTTTCTTACCGTAGTAGCAGAACAAATGGTTCTTTGTAAAGGCATCAGTTACGTCAGTAAGAGTCTCGGACACAATCAAACGGCCTGAACCAGTACCGGTTAATGTCATCGTATTTGCAACAGCAGCATCAACTGCTACCAAACGCATCACATCAGTAATGAGCAACTGGTTAGCGGCGGAGAGAGCAACCTGCCCAGCATCAGATGTGCTCGGGGCGTTGATAAGTTCAGAGAGGTTAAGGCGAGCAGCATCGGCTGAACCGCCGATAGCAATGTTGCCAGCGGTAGAGCCAAGGCTTGTCTTAAAGGTAAAGACTACACCACCAATCGTAACAGTATCACCATCAGTTGGGGTTGTCGCAATTGACAGGACAGCATTACTCGTCAAGTTCTCGCTGATATGTAAGTCGGCACCACCAACTGGACCAGCATATCCGTTTTTGAAGACGGCACCAGCTAAATCAATGTTCTTACCAAGTAAGTATTCAGTGACAGCAGCGGCGGCATATGAATCGACAACTAACGCCATATTAGTTGAAGTATCAACCTGATTGCGATACTTCAATTTAGCGTTAAGGCGGGAAATCATAATCGGTACATTTGTGATAGTAGCGATTGCAATACCAGTACCAGAAGCGGAAAGGGTCGTTAAATCGCCGTTGTCAAAAGTGTACAAAGCGTTTGCAACCTCAGCAAAGCAGCGAGCATCAAGGTCAATTGCTACCTTTATACCAACCTGTTTGCCAATCTCTTCACCCGGATTAAGCGGACCAGCTTGTGTTACTTCACCGTCTGAAATGTGGAAAACAGCCTCTTTCTCGATGTTGATGGTCAACGTTTCATTCGTGTCGTTTACTTCATCGATAGTTGAAGCAGAACCACGGGAAACCGTGCGGACGCGAACAGCTGAAATATCATAAGCAACACGTTGAACCGAGGCACCATACTTAAGCATTGCTTCAAAACGGGTATTCATGATTTCTTTCGCAACCAACGCTTTCTGAAATACTTCTTGATAAGCATTATCAAAAAACGGTTTAAAGTCTGTAAGGGCCATAGTAGTTTATATTATTAGTTAATTCCCCACTACTTTCCCCCAATTCTTAGATATGACTACTAGTACCCTCGTTCAAGCATCGCCTTATTATACTCACTTTTTAGTTTAGGATCATCCATTACCTCTTCAAAGTAAGTAACATCTTTGCGAGCTTTTACGGAATCTAGCGGTCCGGCATCCTTCCCGCCACCGGTTTTTGTCTGAGGGATTGTGCGTTTACCGGTAACTGCATTCCCATACGTCTCTTCAATGATTTGCGAAAACGTTTTATCCTTATTGGCTGGATCAAGTGAAAGAGTTTTGATAACATTTGGATTGACGACATCTTCATATTCAGGCATTTCGGCTATTGCAGCCGCAAAATGTTCTTTGAATATACTATCTATCTTTCCTTCACGTTCCTTCTTTGTAAGTGGTGCAATCTTTTCATCAATTTCTTTTGATGTATCAGATTTAACAACACTTGCAAGCTCTTCTAAGAAGTTCTCATCGAGATTGTACTTCTTGCCAAGATCAGAAATTGTTTTAGCAACTTCTTTTTTAGTGGCACCTTGCGCAACCTCAGCTTTAAAATCTTCCAAGGCCTTCTTAGCGTCTGTTGCTTCTTTAACAGCAGCACGACGTTCAGTTTCCTTGTTAATCACCGCCGCCTCAGGAACCATCTTAACCTCCTTCTCTACCACCACAGCAGCTTCCGCTGCGACTTTAGCTTCTTCAGCCATATGAGTTTTAGCGCTTAATACGTAAACGCGATCGGGGATATTGTTTCCTTTCGGAGCGCCGTCCCAAGACGCAAAGCGTTTAGAGTCCGCCGACTATTACACTTTCAATTATAGCACTTATTTCCATCATGTACAATGGCATGATGTGTCCTATCGCTTTTGTTTCGGTGAATGGGGATTGACCGATTAGGGCGACAGGACACAGCATGTCATTCTTCTTTTAACATCTCTTCTTTAAGTAAATTAGCCAAAAAGTCTTTGTTTTCCTTGCTTCGTTTGAGTGCTTTGATTAAATCAATCTTTGACTTAATATCACAACAATAAGCTACAAACTCCTGCATTGTAAGTGTTTTACATGCTGATATCATCGTTTCTAGGCTGTTAGTAACGTCAGTTATAAGCCCACTTATTAACATCTTTCCACCTTCACTTTCAAAAACAATAGAAATAGCTGAAGCCTTCTCAAGGTCATCAGCAATCATCGGCACCTGCTTATTTGTGTGCTCAGCTATTTCTTTTTTCATTAGTATGCCTTCTTTTTACCTTTCATCATTGGCGACATTGGGTTCTTAGGTAAATGAGGCATCGGTTTGAAGGGTGCCTTTTTTACGTCAGAGAAAATCCTGCCTGCTGTTTTAGCTTTTTTCTTCATTTGATTGTTCGACGGTTTCCTCGACCTTTAATTCTGGCAACGCTTCAATGATTGCCACTTTTTCTTGTTCAAGTTCACGTTGCGCAAAGTTAATCTCTTTTAATTTTGCATTTGCAATATCAACTTTACCTTTTGCCTCTTTATACAACCAACACGTTACTAATTGATCGCTTGGCATTTGTGTGACAAATGGGTGATGCTGTTCGATATTAGTAATAATTGCCTCTTCATAATCACGTTGTGCAGTTATCTCTTTAAGGTGCTTAGCATTCTGCATAACGTAAGAATCGTAGTTCGCAAGAGTAAGTTCAACCTCATGCCCCGTCTTCACAATGACGAGCTGGCTTTTATCTTTACCCTCTTCTTGCCCCTCTTTAATGCGGTACGCTATATCCATATTATTCGTCTTGATTATTTAATCCTTTGACTGGAATTGTATTGATTGGCGTGATATTAGCGGTTGCAATATCGTCAATTGACGGTGGTTGCTCCATCGGTTGCTCAAGCTCTTTGTCATCCGGGAATGCAGCAATAAATGCAGTTACTTCTTTTTCTGTATCAAAACGCTCTACACCAGCACGGATGCTATTACCCTCTTCGCTAACTTCTTTCCATGTCCACTTATCTCCTACTTGAATTACTTTTATCATTATATTAGTTGGTTATTTTGTATTGGTATTCCACTTCCTTGATAGACCACGTCCGGTTGTATATTTGGATATATAGGTGCACGAGCTAACTCCATTTGTTGTCTAAGAATTTCAGCTTCAGCTTGTCGTACCATATTTCTGATGATTATTTGATCGAGTGATAGCAAGTAATCAGCAAGACGTTTGAACTCCTCCATTGACAGATTCTCTTGGTGATCTTGCATATAGTCAACAAATCGTTGCTTGTATGCAATGCTTGCATTTGCATTAGGCAATACCTTCTCATTATCAATCAATGCCTCAATATCACGTTCAGCTTCACTCATAAGCTCAGCATCACCATATTCACTAGTATCTTGAAGTTGACGAATTGTCTCTTCATCAAATCCAGCAATCGTTGCTTGAATTTCAAATGCTTTATGTGGGTTCATAATTGGTTTAGTACCGGCTACAATTGGAATTGCCGCTTGCCCAGCAATAAATGCAAGCTTGGTCATTTTCTCTTGTTCAGATAATGCGAGTTCAGCATTTGATGCCTCGACGAGCACATTGAACTCATCATCTTTTCTAAATATATCACGGCGATTAGCTTCGATTACTTCTACACCATCTGGACCAAGCATATCAATTGCTTTCCGTCTAATTAGATGATCTTTAACACCCCAACGATAAAGTATTGAAAAGCGTTTATAGCCGAATGAGTATGACCTGTTAAGGAAACCAAATCTATCCGCTGTATTCTCTTGATTGCCTTTATAAATACCAAGTTTTGCCCCGGAATCATTTCGTGAGTCACCTTGTGCTGCAGCTGTAACACCACTAGCCTTCTCTTGAATAGCATCAAGAATCCTAAATACTTCAAATGGAGTTGTAATTGATGGTGTAATGACTGTTTGATATGCTTTATTAACATCAATATCTTTCTTAACCTTAATTGTTCCGTCGCGACGATACTTTAATTCAGCAAGGTTCTCAATTGCACCAGTCTGAATAAGCTTCTGAGGCTTGTTAATCTTTTCAGCATTATCAAGTGCTTGGTTAATAGATACAGCTTGTGCCATAAAGATTTCACGAACATAATCACAAAACGATGGGGTCCAAAATTCAGTAAGGTCGGGGAAAGCCGCCCATGTCCAGTACCACCAGAGTCCACTTTCAAACTTCTCTTCAATCAGCACACACTCAATACATTTTGCGCCTGTTTCACTTAGTGTTAAATAATATCGTTGTCCTTCGTATGTCGTGCCCCATCTCCAAAACTTAAACTTATCTGGATTACCAATCTCTTTAGTTGGCGATTGAACATTTGTATCAGTGGTACGTGCTTTTTTGTTTGTCTCTTCAGTTGTCATTGCGGTTGAATTACCAACACCATCAATCAACTCTTGTGTTTCAGCTTTAAGAAATGAACCATCTTTGATACCAGCTTTAAGATCTGTTTTTGTATACACGACACCATAGTCACCAATATACATGGCTTTCTCAATATCAATACCACCACTAGATGGGTCAACTAAAAAGTCGTATACATCAATTGGGTCAAGATGCGCTTTGTAGCCGTTTTGTGAGTCTGCAAAATATGAATAGATTGCACGACCATAAATAACGGCTTGTTTTTTACCAGCAATGTCTTTAATATCCCAATCATTATCTGATTGATCTTGGGTCTTTAGTGCATTAAGAAGCTTTACTCGCTTGATTTGCGCATCTTTACGTTTTGTGAATTTGAATGTGAGCGGGTTGTCTATCTTTGAAAGTAACGTGTGAACGAATGAAGCCATTTGCCCAAGGTCGACATTAGCCATTGAATCTGCTGAAGCAACCTTACGAGAATAATAAAGCTGTTCATTCGTTTTCCAGTTCTTAATTTTACCTTGCTTGAATGTTCGAGCAAATTGAATTTCCTGCAATGCTTGGGTGACGATAAGGTCTCGCGTTTCTTTATTTACTGAGGGCCGTGCCATTGTGTTTGAGTTTTCCCCACTCATTAGTACAATCATTATAGCACAAGTTGTGATGTAAAGATATTAAAAGGCCACTTTACATCCCAATATCAGCATACAAGGGCTTAACTTCTTCGAGAATAGAGTCATATTGCTCGTCTTTTATACTCGGGTGCTTAGCATAATCCTTCATTTGCCACGCAATTGCCGCTGCAATCAGTAAATCGAAGTGTCTCGTAGTCAATCGCGGGTCATTCTCGCTATCAATAAGGTCATTTCTGCTATACGAGGCACACTCTTGTATTAAAATAGGATCATTTAACAACAAATGACCATCTTCTACCGCCCTTGATAGTGCAAATATCATTTTTGGCTTAGATAACCCAGTCGTCAACCAACCGTACTCTTTAGATTGAGATACTGATTGGTCAACCTTAGTCTCTTTAATTGGTGGCGAAAATATATTGTCATATATTTGTCGTAGTCGTCCAATTGTTGCATGCCCATGATTATTTCGCTCTGGTGCAATTAGTGCTTCACCGAACATATTACCTTGCCGTGCTAACTCATCACCGAATGTCATTGGCTTGATATTGTTGTTGTTGAATGTACCGGTAACATGTGCCGGTATTGTTTCAAAATCAATTACGCATGACGTTGACGAGTCTAGTCCTATACCTCCAGCAACATCAGCGCCAAACGCATAACGATGTGACGGATCGTACTTCTTATATATCCTAAATCCAGCTACTTCTTTAATTGGCTCAAGACGCTCCATTTTGTCAAGCGTCTCACGGTCAAAGAGAACGTCCTTACTCGCACTTGGACGACAAAGACGCTCACCTTCAAAGTCATCATCGTCTCTTCTCATTTGCTCGATATCTTCAAGTGAGTATCGAACCCATGTTGGTACACCATTCTCGATAATAGGAATGATTAACACACGTCGCCTCGTTGCTGGTGCTGTCACTAATTTGTGCACATTGCCCTGTTCGGAAACATAGTTGCAGGTATAAATACAACCACCGCCTTTTGCGAGTCCAGTTCTTGCCTCTTCCATGTTCTCCCAGATTGATTTTGTTTTACGAGCGGACCTAAGTGTTGTGCGACTCTCGAAGTCTTCATACCAAATCAAATCAGGGCGAGCATCTTCTTGAAGTGCACCTCTTTGATTAGTACCAACTGTACCAGCTGTCATCTTGATGCTAGTTGCAGTTGTGAATGATGCCATTGTCTCCTCACGTTTTGTCGTCGTTTTTTCAAATGTTTCAGGATAAAGTTGTACAATAAGATTATTGACAAGCATATTGTACACATCAGTCACAATCTGGGCTGAGTTCGCTTTGTCTTCACATAACACTTTAAAATACCGATGTGATTGATCAATGTCATTCAAGATAACAAATCCCATAAATAGCTTTGTTCTTGCTGTCTTTGCCGCACCTCGAAAGGCGACATCAATAAACGATTCTAGTTTTCCACGATAAACATCAAGGTTGCCCTGGTCAATCTCTTTATGGAACTTAGCATCAATCGAAGTAAAGTATTTAGGGAAAAAGTATCGCGACCACAAATTAAACTTAACAATTACTAATTTATCTGTGTCCTCTGAATTAAAAGAAAATAGAGCCCGCAACGACCCTTTATTGCCGGACTCTATTATTTCATTGACTGTCATTTTATTCGTATTTTACTAAAGCCTTTCGTGCCGCGTTTGACTGCTCTTCGCTAATACCAATTTTCTCACCACCACTTGTAATGTCTGTTTGCTGGAGCGGTTTACCCATTACACGATCGTGAATTTCTTTGATTGACCCAATATCGCCTGCTTCAGCAAGAGAAATCAGCACTTGCTCAATACGAGGCAATGCGGCGGCAAGATTAGCTTTATATTCAGCAATGATATCCTTCGTTGCACGACGAAGAATCTTGACTTCCTCGGTAATGATACCTCGTCCAAATGGACTAGCATTATTATTTGGACCAAAGGTTCCATTCTCTCTCCGATTTGCACCGATTGCCACCGTTTCTTTTTCCATATACCTTTAACTATACAACATTATTCACAAAAAGAAAATAGCAACACTTGTTTAATGTGGTCTTTTAGTATGCTTTAGCGTCTATTTTCCTGCCCGTTTTCTAGCCAATACAATCGAATATGTTATTCCATATACTGATACAAGCACTATCACAGCCATAATACCCAATGCTCCAAGTGACATTAAGATGTCTTTCATATTTATAGTTTATCTATCTCGTCCATTAAGTATACTACGTATTTAGCAAGACGCGCATTGAACCTTAAATCCTTAAATGCTTCCTTAATCAAATCAAAGTCGCCATCTTCAAAATCTATCGTTTCTAACTTCCCCTCAAGTGCCGCATCTAATTTTCTTTGAATACGAGCAAATGCTCGAAGCTTTTGCCCTTGCAATTCAGGATATTTAGTAACAATAACATTGTCTAAATAATCACATGTCAAAGCACTATTCGATATCAAATCAATCGACCCTTGTGGGCGTTGATAATCGATATTAAGATTGAGTGTTTTCATTTTTTTGTTTTTTATTTTTAATTTATAGTTTCCATACTTTTTGATTATCTGGCAGTTTGTAAGTGAATAAGGGTACTGGGGTCGATTTAATAGCCTCTAAAATGACTTGTGTGGGGCTTTCTACCGTTCCCACCCATTTGTACGCCTTGATATAGGGCGTGCCCTTTTTAGACGTTCCCATCACTGGTAGAATATCAGGGCTTTCCGAGTGTCGGAGTCTGCGTTCGGCCGTTGAGCATTTGTAACCCGCCTCGGCTGTGAGTTGCGCAATCTCTCCATACATAACTTCGCCTCGCTCTCTGATTAGTTTGTGTAGTTGAGATTTTAGACTCATACAATAGTTTATTTAGTTTATTT
>Ga0105050_10005536_pt1 | contig 16130 bp, 2 predicted proteins | sample FRY01_FD_78088 | JGI IMG/M metagenome (GOLD analysis project Ga0105050, IMG submission 78088) | Freshwater microbial communities from Lake Fryxell liftoff mats and glacier meltwater in Antarctica - FRY-01 | ecosystem: Environmental > Aquatic > Freshwater > Ice > Glacier meltwater ... | reverse complement strand
ATGGGTTGCCAGCGATGGCCTCTGCATGCATGTTCTGTATTTGATGCATCATTCACAGGCGCTAGCGATTTCTGGTGGCCGCACACCATTTTGCTGAAACTGCTGCATAAATCAACAGGTATTCGTCTCAAGGCCAGCGCTAGCGCTGGGGGCTCCACCAGTGCCACTGGTAGACCCGCGAGACTGCTCCAATCTGCACGCAGTCGCAGTCTGCACATTCATTCCCGCAAGGGAGCTCAGGTGCTGGTGTCCCTCCTCCATGTAATTGTTTCGCTAATCTGATTCAGACCTACTACTCCCTTCGTGCATTTACCCTGCATGCATTTGCACGTCGCGCTCGTCTCAATAGGGTGCTGCCCATCGTCGCATGTTCTCCGTCGCATGTTCTCACTGGCGAAATGTGTGACTACGTGTGCAGTGACTGGCACGCGTGAAAGGTGAAGTGACTGTTACATGGTAATGGTGTAAAACATTCGCGCATCACGCACGCCGGCTGGCTGCCGCGGCAACGGGTAAAAAATGCGATTGAATGTATCTCCTACTCTGTGCGATGCCAAAATGGAATGCTCTCATGTTTTAGCGTCTCTTTCACACATGACTCGCAAATCTCATCACCTGCCCTCTCTGCCGGCGACGTAACAGTGGCTTGCCTGAATTGAAGCCAGCACAATTGGGGAGTATATGATACTGATAGTGTGGAACTTCCAGGTGCAAACACAAAGGAAACCAACGGCTGAAGTAAGGCAGGCAGTACTCTTGGCATATTAAACCAAGATGGATTCTGGAAATGCTTTCGGTGGCCTGCTTGCATCTGAACATCTTGCAGATTTTCTCCCTGTGGATGCTCTTACTGGATTCCACAGTATATTCACGAATAGTATAGATGAAGTTGCGGGCAGTTGTGCTTCATCAAATGGTCGACTTGCAGCGGAGTCGCTTGCAAAGAGGTTGCGTTTACATTCCGAGGTCCATGATGGACCAAAATCCGTTACTTTCACCGCTCAAGTGGTGATGAAGGACTTCAATGCGGGGCTGAAATATCAACTTTTGCCCTCTCGTGTCAGTGCTGCAGCTGCTGCGGGTGCACGTCCAAATCAGATCGGAAAAGTAGCAGCGGCTGCAGACAGAAAGAAGTTGAATGTCTTGATGAATTTGGGCCTCCCACCAAGTCACGGAGCATCATCTTCACTTGACATAGTATTTCGTATGGTTTCATCCATGTGCGTAGCCTTGAGTCAGTCTGGGGATGGTCCGGAGAAGGGAGACGACGGCAAGGGCCATGTGAATGATTTCATGGTCAAGGACATATTGGACATGCTTCAGGCTGTAGTGAAGGAACTGCCATTGAAAACAAAAATACATCTGAGTCAATCTTCCTCTCTGGCATTCATACCGCCAGGCACGGTCCCAGAGAACCATCTTACACACTACGGCGACCTCGTGTTCACTGACTTTTCTGATTGCTCGCTTGATGAGTTACAGCGACTTTTAGGATCGTTGGCGAAACTCCAGCGAAATGCAACTCATCGACATCAAGCTGCATGTTGTCTTATTGACCTCGCCCTCACACGTGGGGGAATGCGGCATCTACTGACTTGCGTTAAGCAGCTGTCGCAACTGAGAGACGAGATACGACCAGAGATGCATGCTCGATTCATCTCAGGCACTGTTGCTATGTTGCAAAGTGTTGCTCTCGTTGACATGTCAGCGGCTGAAGCGGACTCAGATCTGCGTCAAGTCATCGACTCTTTATGCCGAGAATACTTTGCCGTTGGTGTGACCAATGACGCGCTTCAAGTGCTCATGAGACTCGTATTCTGCCTACTACGGTTCTTGGGTCAGGGCGCATCGTCTGATCCTATAATTCTTCCAAAAAGTGATAGTGGCGTATCAGCGTGGTTGCGTGGAGTTGGACGGTTGACCTGGAGTGGTGTGCTCCCTGTCATTCTTCTGGAATGCGAAACTGCGATCAGACTGGATTTAGAAGCGGCGGGGCCTTCTGATAACGATCCTAATGACAATGGCGAACTTTTTCCATTTGGGCGGAATCCTAATGATTTTGACTACGTGCCTCGTGGGCATCGTGGCCAGATGCTTAGAATGATGCCAAGGGGTGAGTTTGGTGAAGAGGAGGATGATGACAGAATTGCTAGATTCCCACCTTTCCAGGGGTTAGGACCCTTTGGAGGGGGGAGAGAAGGAGGGCAAATGGGCAGGGGAAGGGGGGGGGGGCAAATGGGCAGGATTGGCTCTGGTCTGCCAGCAGTATCACGGCTTTCACCGTACTTATTCTCATTGAAAACAGCACACGACAATGCGCAGGCATCTTGTCACACATCTCCTCGCGCTGAATCCTCGCGTTCGGGTAACAACAATCACCACAAGTTGCTACTCAATATTGAACACGTGCAATCATCGTACAAGCATCTGCCCTCAGACCTGGCTGATTTGTTTGGGCAAAGTGTGAAGGGCTCAGGTCCCAATGTTGACAAAATGAAGACGGGAACGCTAAGGAAGCAAGATCAAAAAGAGGTGTGCGCAGTAACCGAAACCTGTGTGCGTCAGTTGCTCCATGGGTTCTCAGTGAAAGAGTGTAAAAGGCAGAAAACACCTCTCGAGGCCGGAGGCAAAATGCTATCTGCAGAGCTGATTATGGATGGGCTATACGGGGATACAGTGAACGAGTTAGGAGATGACATCGTGCCATGGATCGCATTGATCAAGGAGGCAATGTCTACGACATTCTCGCCTAGTCGCATGGATGCAGCAGAGTTACGTTTGTGCCAGCCAAGTGATGACGTGTTGAATTTCTGGGCGGATACAATCATGAACACACCAAGCACATCACCAGAGTGCTCGATTGGACTTTTCCGTCTCATGAACTTGAATCTAGGGGCCGCATTGAAGGCTCTAGAGCCAAAAGTATACAGGATTGAACAAGGGTATGAGGATATGTTGAATTTCGTGTACCGAGATGACGAGACTGCTGAGATCTTTGATCCTGCCCGTATTTTGTTTAGACTGGGCTTTGGGACCAATCGAGATTTTCTTATGGTTCACCACGGCGAATCTTCTTACAATGACAAGACAGGAGAGTGGAAAAGCACAATGTGGTCATCATCGACCGATTCTCGAGGCGAACCGTGTATATATCTCTTTGTAGATGGTATTGAGCGATTCCGCTTGGCAGACTATCGCTCTCTGAAACGTGAGAAGGATGTACACGTGCCCCTGAAGACTGTTGTTGAAGCTGGGACTGCCATGCAATTGCTGCACACTGCCAAAAAGTGCAAGACCATATTCCAAGATGTGTTAGCACATGGTATTCAGTCTTCGCAATCCCAAACACCACACCTGCGCCTCAAAACTCAGCTTTGCTATGACAATTTGGCAGCCTCCGTGTCAATTTTTATCGAGCAATCGGTTTCACTCGCTGCTGCCACGGCAGAAAAATTTTCGTGCTTTATTTTGGACGAGTTGCAGAAGCTTCTGGACATGCCTAAAAAAGAGACTCTGGTCGAACAACAGCTTCTCAAACAAGTCCTGTATCATGCGCTGCTGACCATTAAAACCCCCGTAGATGCTCTTCAATTTATAGGCTGTCCGAAAGGTCCACTAGCGTGGCAGGACATTGCGAACGCACAGAGCGATGAGTCATGGTTGTTGGTGAGGAAAATATTTTCCGCATCGATTTGCTACGTGCATCAGCGTGGGAAGCAGCCAGAATCTTCTGTGACGGCTGCCCTTTCGTTTGACGAGCCATTTGCTGCCGCATTGGTGTCATCGCTGTACAAATTGCAAGCAGCCATATTTATTTCGCAATCTGCAAGTGCAGTTTCTACGTACGTTTCCATATATTTAGAATCATCAAGGGCATTGCTTGAGCAAGTACGCTCAGATCTTGGCCATGCCGAATCGAGCCCATACGAGCCTGGCCCTGCACGTAACGCATTGTTAGGAACTCTTCTCAACTCCTATCTTCCCGCTACTCTGCTGCCTCTGATCCTGTTTTTGGGCAACTTTGAATGGAAATCATTCGAGTCGCGCACCAAGCATGCATTGGCAGAACTTGCAACACTTCTACAGGCACTTGCTGAAAGGTGCACAGAATGTGCAGTTTACCAAGAACCAGCAAACTCTTGTCTTCTGTCTTTGATGTGCCCGCAGAATCACATTCTGACAGATCTCAACGTCGACGCCTCTGATTCAGAACTTCCTGCATCGAAGCCATGTAATCTGTGTGGTGACATGAAGTCTGCAGGTGAGCTGGGCGCCGAATGCAAAGTTTGTTCGCCGTACATTTTCGTGTGCTCACAATGCACAATGCGCAAACGAAGCTCGATTTATGCCCCATTTGGCACGTGCAGCAGCAGAGGGCACGGGGATATCCGGGTGCAAGATACACTTGCGTGGCTTGCATTGACCTCACAGGCCCTGTGTCATGTTTTAGGCCGAAAGCTATTATATGTCACAGTTGGCTCTTCCTCTGGCCCCGTCAATTCCAGTGTGTACATCTATCGCTGCCTGTTTGAAAATGGCCTCAATCTGCATCCATCTCGTGCGGTGAACCGCGCGAGTCCTCTCCTCAGTTCTTCTGTGGATTTGACTTCCTCCTCTTCCCCTTCACAAGGTGTTAGAGGCGCTGATCATGCGGATTCACCTACTACAGACGCCTACTATGCTGCAATCCAGAAGCTTCTGCTCCAGCTGCTGGGAATGGTACAAAACCACCGCCGTCTGCGTCTTGGGGACATTGAGCTTCGCCTGACAGAGAATTTTGTCAAAAGAGATCACACCGAGCTTCCTGATCCATTGATCAACCACCAAGGGACACATGTGATGCTCGGAAATCATTCCAAGTTTGAGGGAGAATTCTATCGTCCTCAGAATGCATGCAACCTCCAGGCGATTTTTCTATCCTTCCTCCACCATAGTGGCCTGCCTTATCCAACTCTGCAAGACCTTGAGTCTGCAGGTGCCAAATTGCAGGTGTTGGAGTGTTTCAGGTCGTCTGTATCCATTCTTTTTGCGGGCCAGAATCGAATCAAATCCCCAGACAGAATACTGGGAATAAGTGAGAGAGCTCGGTTTCTGGTTAACAAAACCTTTCCAGCAATGACAACTTCGTCAGTGCAGGTGAGACCTTCGGTGCCATCCGGAGAAGGTGGAAGTGCGATTATCAACATCGTCGGTGATGGTGGCCGAATTGGAGTTGGAGCCGCCTCGCCATTCACAGACGGCTGGATTTCTTTTTCTGGCTCTGGGAGTGAGGCTTCTGAGGCTTCGGGAGACGAGGCTTGGCATGAAGAGGAGCCTCTATTTCTCGAGCGTCGGGATTCCCATTGTCTTTCTGGATTAGACGACCTTCTTGCTCGTGGGTTTCGGCAACTCTCGCCGGCTTCGAATCCCTCCTCCCCTTCTTTTGCGGGAAACCAAACTCGCTTGGTCCGTCGAAGTGCCCAAAATCTTTGGCGAAAAGTCAGAAATGTACTCCGGATGCAAGGATTTTTCCTTGTGCATCGCAAGCGCAAAATGGTAGCTTCGACGGTGCGAGAGTTTCTCATGAACGAGGCATTGTCGCTTGAGCATGTGCAGCGACTTGCAGCAGAATTGGACCGAAGCAAAGCCGATACAAAGACGTGTCTTGATCTCTGCTCCATGCTCTGCACCAAGTTGAAGGGGCCTTTGCTGAACTCGTTCCGCACTCTGTCTCTATGTGCGTTGCAGAGATCGTGGCCAGGATTGCAAGAATCAGGGATATATGACTTCCTTCACAAAGACTTCACCGATTTTATTCTTGACATTTCCAGTACTGTTCTCAAGAGAGAGTCTGAGGAGGACATTATAATCGTGATGAAACAGACATTTGTTGATCGTGAATGTGCTGTGGCGGCGCTCAAGTTGCACAAGGATGTTGTGGACGCAGTTCTTGCCATTGAAGACAAAAACGGCGGAGCGCCAATCAACACCGCATACAATATCAGGAGTGTTATGGAGAGTCCCTCCAAGGTATTGGATGCGCAAGAGGCTTGCTATAGCTCTGCCATCGCATTATGTTCGTTACTTTCCTCAAACTATACTGGGATTGTACGTATCGTGCAGACTCGGACATTTGAAGCCTTGCTCTCTTTTTGTAGTCCTGAAATTGGGCCATATCAAAACAAGAACCAGGGGACTCCTCTGCTCTGTTGGCAAGGACGTGCAGCGGCTTTAAATCTGGTGTTTTCTGTTGTCAGCAAAATGCTGGCAGGTGAGACCGAAACCCTCATTGCTGAGATGAAAATCATTTCGAACCTTGTCATCGATTGTTTAGTGGAATGGGCCCTCAATGACAAGGTGTCTGTTGTGTCAAACGAGCTGATTGCTTTCGGGGTGGGGACGTTGAATGTCATCTTACCAGTTTTCCGGGAACAACCAGAGGAATTCGAGGCAGAAATTCTCCGAAGCAATACAGTCATGATGTGTGTTTTTGTTGCCAGCGTAAAACGCGAGAAAAATATTGGCACCATCTCGCATCTATCACTGCAGGCTGGTGCTGTATTCGGTGCCTTGGTTCGTCTACTACCTCCTTCTTTGTGTGATAAGGTGGTTTCATCGCTTCCTAGATCACCTCTTTTCCCAGCTCTGCGCACTGATATGGCTGTTCTGGAAGCAGCGATGCTGAACAAGTCCGAAGCTGGACTTTCGTTTCTGTGTTCCCTAATTGCTGCAACGTTCACGCATGAATCCTCTCAGCCTAAGCCACCATCTTCTCTAACATCATGTGTGGCCAACATTATCAGTACTTTAGCTACTGAGCTCGACACTAATGATTGCGTGTGGTGGTCGCCTGCCATCATGCAATTTCTGCGTCTCAACAACGCTGAACCTCTTGTTTTTGGAGGGGATGCTGTTGCCTTGAAAATTCTTGGAGGACATATCACTTCGTTATCTGTTGGCATGCAAGTTGAGTTGATGAAAAATGGACTAGGCGGTGTGATTGTAAGTTTTCCTCAGGAGGGCAAGGCGTCAGACGACATGCGACCGAAAGTCTGGGTTGCGTTTCATGACGGGTCCATGGAGCAGCACGAGACCTCTTGCCTGTATGCCAAATCACCCTATATTGGCCGTCTCAACCCAAAGACGATGCAGCTGCTTATGGCACGCGTTGAATCAAGCAAGAACGTACTCTGTAGTTCACCACTCGCAATGATCGAAGAAAATATTTCTGAAAATTGTTCTGCACGCGCTGATTCAATGTGGCTGCAGCTTCAAACCATGAAAGCTGTCGTTGAGCATTCCACTTGTTATGATGGCTTTGGAGGCGACTCATCGGGAAATTTTGCCACTGTTGGAGAAGCAGAAATTGCAGCTTTGTTAGACGACAATAAGGAGGGAAAGTCTACGTTGAGGTCTATCATAGACCTGGCTCTTATTGCCGAACAATTCGAAGACGTTCGTTGGACGGTGCGCGCTCTCGAAGAATGTGTCATGTTGCTTGAACACCAGAGAGAGAGAGTTGGAATCTCTTTGCTCTCTGGCTGTGCTTCCCCTCCAATCGCTTCCCAATTGCAAATGCACTTGACAGCCAATCGAAAAGACCTGTCAACTTCCAAGAGCGCTGACGAGCGTGTCATGCAGCTGCTGAAAGATACGCAGAGTGTCGTCCATGTTGTCGATGAACGTGCTACTGTCTCTGCAGCACATGTAAAGCGACTGAAAAAAATGAAGTTTGATAACGCCGCTTTCGAACAGAAGCCTGAGGTCTTTTCCTTTAAAAGCCGAGACCACCCCTTCAAGCAGAGGATCATGAAGGAGGCAAGAAGGCTGCAATATGATAATGATTTCAGCGGCGTGACTGCCGAGCCGATGAGTGATGACATTTATCACTGGAAGGGCACGATCTTTGGACCTAGAGACACGCCCTACGATGGCGGCATTTTCATTATTGACATCATGATCCCGGAAAACTACCCATTTTACGCACCAAAGATGAAGTTTGATACAAAGGTGTGGCATCCCAACGTGAACTCACTGACGGGCGAAATCTGTAGTGGTATTTTCAAGGACCACAGCGCTTCATTCGAAATTAAACTATACCTCATGTCTGTGCAGGCAATGCTGGCTGCACCCGAGCCCGAACATCCGCATGATGACGTGGCAGCCAAGGAATACAACGATGATTTCGAAACGTGGGCATCGACAGCTCAGATATGGACAAAGAAGTATGCTGCGTATGAGAGCATTGGCGATGAGTCTGAGCTGGGACTCGATCCTCTTGCTGTAAACACCATGAAGTTGGATCTTCTTATTTTGCAAGCTGGCAATCTTCTGAAGCCCCTTTATGCCCTTCAAATCGCGCTGGCGACTATGCCGCATGTTATCTCTAGAGAAAATTTGTTCAAAAGTGAAGAGTCAAAGCCTTGTGGAATGTCAAGGATAATTCTGAAACTATCAGAACTGGCAATGCTGGATGCTACGTTTCGACCCATCATCACGCGCTCGCTTATCAAGATCTTTTCTTGTAGTACACGCCTTCAAAGCACGGGAGCACAGAAACTGTGTGTTGACGTTGCGTTTGATTTCATATTTCCGCTACTGCATGCAATCACAGGGGCAAGTCAAGACCAGATAAGCAAGGAAGGGCCCGAGGTGATCTCTACAAATCAGAGCGCAAGTTTACTTTTGGCAACGCAGATATTGGACACATTGGTAGGATCGCCCTGCGCCGAGCAGTTGACTGCTCACCCATTTTTCACAGTGCTGCCACGATTTGCGATGATATGCACTGCTGAGAACCGCGTCTCAGTGCTCCAGAGCATGTCTCGTTTGGTTCGCATGTATCCTTTGGCGTTTACCCCGAATATGGACCGGTATTTGGCGCCCATCGCTCAGCACCACGCCTTTAGTCACTCTGCGCAGAAGACACCGGTGGATATCTCGGCACTTTCAGCTCGTCAAGCTGGAGAAGAAGACCTTGCTGTTTTAGAACTGATGATGGAATGGGAAACACGTCACGGCGCTGAATTTCAAGGGACGGCAACAAATCGTTTGAATGATGAAGCGTTTCGGAGGAGCAAACCTCAGCTAGGCCAAAGCTTCTCGGCTCCACGTCCACGACCTCTAGTTCAAGATCAAACGAGCATTTCTAACATGTCTGTCGAGCGCGCCCGTGATGCTGCAGCTCTTGCGAGTGTAGTATCAGAGGGAGGCGAAGAAGGGTTCGGAGGAGAAGCCAGTCTCCAAAAGGAGGAGCTGCCGCTTCCTCCTTTCGATATCAAACGAGTTCAAACAATCATAGGAATGCAAGCAGAGGTTGCCTGTGAACTGTCAGATGATGCCCCACGCTTTGAACTTGTGCTCAACACTACCCTGTCAGTGGCGACGAGGTTGGAGCGTTCTCTCAGCCAAACGAACTTGGATGAAGAGGATGTTCAAGGTGTTGAGATCCAAATTGCCCTCGTCGAGCACAGTGCTGATAAGGCCTGGTGTAATGGGGGTATGTGTGTGGCTAGCGTACGGAATTTAGGCGGCATTGACCTCAACAGTGAATGCCTTGGCCTCCGTGTAGGTGACCATGTCAAGGTTGCTTGCCTTTCTGCTCCGCCTGTGTTGGATTCCATCGGCACGATTGTCAGCCTCCTTCCTGCAGACTGTGCAACAAACACCTGTGAAAGAGCAAACGTGACCTTCAACTTGGAGACGGGAGGCCCATCCACGCAGAAAGAATTGGGCGAGTCGGCCACAACGCACACTTATCTTGTGTCCGACCTGTACAAGGTGTCGGTTTCTACAGAGTCGGCCAGCAAGGCTGGAGACAAACTAGGCTTTGCAGTCAGCCGACCGTGGGATGGCACAAATATGGAAGTTTCCATCCTCGTCAACGGAGCAGTAGTCGAGACGCTGCTGTATGTGCCACGTGCAATGAGTGATGCAGGACCCTACCCTTCGGCCAAAAACAGAATTTCAAAGGTCTTTGCACGATATGATGACAACAAAAAGGGCCACATTGACGTGCAAGGAGTGCGCATCCTGTGCACACATTTGGCATTACTGGACGGTAGGAAATTGTCGGATTCTGAGGCTTCCAATGCTGCTGACCAGAAACTGGAGGAGGCTTCCAGGATGCCTGGAAATGTTCAGACAACCCCTTTACACTTGAAGCGTGCGGCGTTTGAGTATTTTGTGGATCAGGACCCCACATTCAAGGCCCTCGTGACTTGGCGAATGCTTTTTGATCGGTATGCATCACCAACATCTAGAGGCCTTGGTCAAGAAGGATTGGTGCTGTTGATAATCGATGGTATGCGATGCGAAGCACAAAACAAAACAATGGACGAGCTCGATGATGACACAATTCGGCTACAACTCCAAGCCTTACTCTCTGAGATTCGTACAGACGGATTCGAGACGCCTCTCCTGGACTTTTGTCACTTCCTACAGTTTGTTGTGCCAAGAGAGAGCGTCTTTATGAAGCTCTATGCCCAAGTGGGCCTTGTAGAGTATTCTCATAGGACGAGCGAGGAAGGTGTGAGCGACGAAAAGGAGATTCAAGAGATGGAGTATATCTGGGCCCCGTCCTTGCGGGTCATTGTGTGGGTAGGTGGAGAGAAAGGAGGTGCAGTCGGAGGATCAATGGCGATCGAAGAGGCAGTGACTGTAGTGCATCCAGTGTGTGAGGACAAAACACGGTGGCTTGCACGATGCACGCGAATTGCCGTGGATACAACTGCCTGTATGCTCGGATGCAGACCCTTGCCCTCGCTACTCGGTGCTGACACCAAAAGTTTTTCAGTCCCATTGAGCCCTTGCGCTACTGATCAGGAGAAAGATTCACGAATCAGAGCACTTACATTCATGACTCTAGATGGAGCAAATCTTGCGAGCGCCCGGCAGCAAGACTTCAGTGTGTCACGCCAAGGCAAATGTGTGCGTTTTGTTTCGCCTGATGGACCCGTACTGCTGGTTTCCGATAGAGTCGCAACTGCTGGCACCCTACGGTGGAGGTTCAAAGTTGTAACGAAGACAGGCCGTCAACGTTTTGAGATTGCTGTTATTCCCGACTCAACAAAGGTAGGTTCCGGTAGGTTGTCAGCACATAAGAGTCCAGTTGGTCTCATACAGCCATATCATGCTGTTGCAGCCGTTGGTGGAGAGGAGGTAGTGGAAGGCGCGTGTAATGTTTCGCCAGTGAGCATGGAGGGCAAATGGGTGGATGTGGTGTGTGACATCGAGAAGAATACCGTTGTCTTCACGATAGAGGGAGCAAACGCCATAGAGCAACCTTTGTCAAGATTCACTGCTGCAGTGGCATCATCGACTCCGGGGGGGGTTATTTCACCAGGTGAACCTCAAGGCATGCAGCATGTTGGGCCTCGTGAACAACGTGAAAGGGTTGGAGCAGGTCGTATGGGGATTCAGGGACATTATCATGCAAGAAACATAGCAGCTGCTGCTGCTGCAAGAGGGTTTGGAGCTGCTCCTGCAAGAGGGTTCGGAGCTGCTCCTGCAGCAGGGTTTGGAGAATATGGAGGAAGACCACGCCCCCCAAGAGAAGCTGCTGATGCAGGATACTTTGGGGGCTTTGGAGGATATGGAGGCCCTCCACACCGCCTAGAAGAAGACGGCCTTGCAGCCTTGAGGGCCATACGAGGCATGCCAGGATTGGACCCTGCTGCTCCGGAAATGGGCAACAATGATACTAATAACGGGTGGCTTGTGTGTCAAGATGCAAAGAATGTACAACCCGTGCAAGGAAACGGATTTCCAGGTCCGCTTCGACTTGCATTGTGCACCTTTTGTGGCGCAGAAGTGTTGCTGGAGTTAGAGCCAGACAACACATTCGAGACTTTTTTTGCGTCTGTGGCTGCGCAGGCAGGGCTCCAGTTGGTTGAATCTGTAGGTTCAGATCTTAGTGTATGGACCCAGCATATGCAAATCCTTTGCTCGCAGAGCGCCAGTCCGTGTCATGGTGACCGTAACGTGCTTCTTACCGGGCCTATCATCCCCAAGACAAGTCATCTGACAAATCAGATGAGACCTTGCCTGGCAACAGTGGAAGAAGGAGCTTCACAGGACAACACCGCCAGCCACAAACCAAACACACACAAAGGAGCTACTGACGAAGGGGGGGGCAAAATTCAAGACAACAACCAGGACAAGGCTGCGGGAGCAAGCGAGCAAGTAGGGAAGAAGGTGCCCTTCATCTGTTACTATGCCATCGCAACTCTTCTTTCGTGTCAGGATGCTCTTCTCAAGATCAAAAATCCATCCCTAGGTCAACAGGTGCATGTTTTTCACATATATCTTTCTACACATGCACATGCACACACATACACGCCTGTACTGGGACACACCTGCTTGCGCAGCAGTCTTTGCGTAGTTCATTTGCCATTCGTATCAATCTTGCATAAACGACGCTTACTCTTGTGCACGCACACTCCACATACGTGTTTGAACCAGGCTACAAATGCCTTCACTGGCTCTTCCAACCGCGCTGGAGAGCGAAAGCGCAGTACAGCCAAGGCATCAAGAGACCTTATCATACCAGCGGCTGGCTCGAATGCGTCCCCTGCCTTACAGAAAGCAGATATTGACCAGGCAGTCCAAAATTCTATGCTACCAGAGGTCAAGGCTAGTCTGTGCGCCCTCAAAGACTTTCTTGAGCGCTGTGCTAGCGACGCCACTGCTGCGACCCCGTTTGATGACACAGTATTTTTGGCTGGGCTTGTTACCTCGGTCGAGAGACTCTCTGTCGTCACCTTGCACCTGCTCGAGGCCTTGCCACTTGCTGCTCTTTCCGAGTTTCATGTCTCCAGTATTTCGGATGGCAGCAAGGCGGCCCCTGCCATATTATCGGTGGCTCAAGGGTTGGGGCACGCAACGTCTGACGCAACGTCTGACGCAACGTCTGACGGACGCAATGCCGAGGGCGAGACTATTCGTAGCCTGCTGAATGTGTCGATTCGTCTAATGCTCCGCAAGCACAAGGAGCCATTTATCAAGGAACTTCTGCAAACTCATATGCAATCATCTGACAGCAATGACCAGGTGGGTGGAGATGGTGGTTTGGGTGTTGGCAGGGGCGGCGATGCACCAAATTATCAAGACATGGCCGCGATGCCTGGGCTAGATCATGTTAATCCTTTTGGCCCGTTTGCTGGCTACCCTGGTTTTGGTGGGGGAGACTTGTACCAAGACATGCTCCGTCCGTGGGGGCGGAGGATGGGACAGAGGCACATGGTTGATGAAGTGGACAGGATGATGCGGTTGAGGGAGATGGAGGACAGGGAGATGGAGGACAGGGAGATGATGATGTATCGGAGGAGGGGGATGGGGGACAGGCCAGATCTTGTTGACATGGCTGGATTTGATGGCCGCGCGGATGGTGATGCGCGCAACATGGTTGACAACGGTCGCTTTCCAATGGGGGAGGGAGAGAGGGAGAGGATGAGGATGAGGGGTGGGAGGGCTGAGATGGGTGGGGGTAGAATGGACAGGCCAGGTGCTGGTTTCGAGAATAATATCGCAGGACACCTTAGGGGCAGGGGTAACGGTACACTGCAAAATGTGAAAATAGATCGTTTCAAAGCCTTGAAAGACCCTGGAGACAAACTGCAGCACACAGTCCTCGCGCAGGTCTCTGCACAGATGGGATTGGCCTTGAGAATGCGCGGTGCAAAGTGGTGGACAGTTTCATACGTTGGAATGAAGTACGAGGCTAATCCGGGTGGGCTTGCGCAGGAAGTCGATGCTGCAACCGCCGCACTTTTTGCAAAGCTCAATTTCAAACAATGCCCACAATGCCATGCCATGGTAGAAAAAACTCATGGGTGCGAAGCAATGACGTGTGTGTGCAACATAATCTTCTGTTTCAAGTGCCTTGGTGTGGCAGATCCAGGAGAGAGTGGTCTCAAACAGTGCCAATGCCCTAAAGTCCTGCACCTGCTTCAGGCCCATGAAGGCCACGCAAACAATAACATGCGTCCAGAACTGGAGGCTGCCAACTACCGCAGTAGTGTTCGTTCGATTGGTGAGGAGATACACCGTCTCGCAGAAATGCCCGCGTTTGGCAAGGCTGCATGCAAATGCCCGCTTTTTGTCGAAATCCGAGATGGATTGCTTGTGCCGAATCCTTCCTGCGAATTCAGCGAGGCTGAAAAGCTGTATGAGTTTGTGGGCCAGATTATGGGCGCAAGCGCCAGAGCCGAGGAGGGAGCAGAAAAGCTGTCTTTGAATCTTGCACCACTTGTGTGGAAACAGGTTTTGGGGCACGAAGTGCGTTGGGAGGATATTGCCTGGCTAGAACCAGAGCTTGAGAAGGAGTTCACGCAAATTGAGCTTGCTGTGTCTGCCAATGGCAACCCGTACACTGAATCGGAATTCGACAAGAGCAAGGCCGACTTTCCTTTCACTGTTTCCTATAGCGGTGCACGGCCCCCAAAGGCCGTTGATCTTGTGGTGGGTGGTTCTGCCATACACATTTCCTATTGGACGCGTGAGGAATATGTGCGCAGGGCTAAGCATGCGCATCTCCACAAGTATGATTGGCAAATACAATGTATTCGAAAGGGCCTGCTGCAACATCTTCCGCAATCAGTGCTTGTGCTATGGAATGGCTACGAAATCGAAGAGGCTGTTGGGGGTAAGGTTGACATTGATGTTGAAAAGCTCAAGGAGGAGGTTGAGGAGTCTCTTGAGGACAACCAGAAGACTTGGTTCTGGGAATGTGTTCAGAATATGACAATCCAACAACGAAGCAAGCTACTTCTCTTTGCCACAGGTCGATCCAAGCTACCAGTTGGCAAATTCTACGTCAGGTCAGCTGACGGCCCCGGTGCTGGTGATGGGGCGATGCCATCTGCAAACACTTGCAGTTTCGAATTACGCATGCCAAAGTACTCGACACAGCAAATTATGATGGCACAACTTTGCAAAGCGCTCGAAGAATTTCACTAGATTTGACAATATACAATCAGCAACGTAGTGCTACTGAATCTAACGAGACGTACCTCTATCATGGCGCAATGAGTGCTGTGTCATTCAGAACCCAGTTTGCCGGCATTCTCTGCACCAAAAGCTTAACATGTACAGTCCCTCGCCCGTGCGGTCCAACCAAAATAACTTTCCTTCCTATGCACTCCTTCACAACCGTGATTGGACTCAATGCTCTGAAGTTGCAAGTGATGACGTCAGCCAGACACGCCTGCAGGTCGCCCGTAGGATGCTTTGCATGACAACACTTGAGCACAGAAGAAATAAACAAAAAAATTTTCTGGGAACGAGGGAATTTCTTTGCAGATGAATTGCACCTCAAAACAAAGTCGTTCAAATCGCAAGTAGATTTGAATCATTTCTGGCTAGATATCCAAAAATTGGTCATAATCATCTCTGATTCTAGATTCTTGTGGGTAGAACAGAAAACACTTACAGAACTTGGCTGGATTTACAAGCTGCAATAAACATCCACTAGCCAAACTCGCCATCTTTATCACGTGTGATCCAAATTGAAAACCCTTGATTTTCCCGAGTGTGCTATCAATTTTGGGTGTCCTACCCTTCTTCTCATTCTACATTACTAATCCAATCTGATACCTCTTGCGCGATCTGTCTGTCTTTCTCACGATTCCATTTGCTTTCTCGCTTGTCTCTCTGCATATTCTGTCTCTTCCAATCCGCATGTGTACGCGCGTGTGGCTTGTGTGCTAGTGAAATATCAGAGTGTTCGTGGGTAGCATGTGTATGTATGTATCCAGTGTTGAGCAACCAGTGTTGAAAACAGTGTTGAGCAAGATGCAACAAGATGTTGTCACAGGACATGTTGGTATAAAGTGTAGCAATGCCTTTTATATTGAGAGTGGCCTTGTTGTTGAGAAGAGGTGTTGCTGCATTTTGCAGACTCAGTGCGTGTTTGTTTGCCGGCAAGCGCCCCATGCATAACAGCCCTTTTGCGGAAAGGATACTACGTCATAAGGCTGCCTTTGTGGAAAGAACTGTATCTCTTGGTCTCATCGATGACAAAAGCTGAGCTGCAGCACATTCCGTGCGTGTATGTATTTCTAGGTGTTCGAATCACCCCATGTTTGTTTATTCTATCAATCGAGAATCCAGCACATTCGAGTGTCTGTCGGCATATGTATAAACATATATAT
>Ga0105050_10005531_pt1 | contig 16137 bp, 7 predicted proteins | sample FRY01_FD_78088 | JGI IMG/M metagenome (GOLD analysis project Ga0105050, IMG submission 78088) | Freshwater microbial communities from Lake Fryxell liftoff mats and glacier meltwater in Antarctica - FRY-01 | ecosystem: Environmental > Aquatic > Freshwater > Ice > Glacier meltwater ... | reverse complement strand
GGCTCCCATAGCATAGTCCCGAAGTCGTTCAGCTCTGCAATCACTGATGAATCACTAAGGCAGGTGTCCAATTCTTGGCGTAGTTTGTCCCTACCTCTCAAACCTTCGGGATCGCCCTGCTCCTCCACTACCTGCGACTGGAACAAAAGGCTTAGGACGTCCGATAGCGATATAGATGCACGGTTCTCTCGCAGACGAATGCCGGCTTCCGACAAGCTGACCTGAAAGTGCATCGCCTCGTAGGTTAAGGCAGACATGTAAATCTGGGCGAGCCACTCGCGCATGAATGGGCTTGAGACATTTGCCAACCTCTCGCCTCTCCATGCAAGGTCTGTGAACCTTGCAGCGCGCAGAGACCGCCATTTTTCGCTTTTACCCAGTTCCCAGGACTGGTGCAACACGGAGGGGATGTGGATCTGGAACACGACGCCATCAGCGGCGAACTGAACTCCGAGGCCTGACGGTTTGCCATTTGCTTGGAAGACCGTATCAACAGAAACTTTTTCAGCGCCTAGTCCAATCTCTGCAGAGGCGCCGACTGCAAATCGCCGAATTTCGACTGGAGCGTGGCGGGAGTGCGTGAAGAATCCAATGCGTGGCACAATCCCAGTCCAAACGCTTTCCGCCGGCGGGGACAACCAACTTGGCTCTACCGCGGCGACGATCTGGCTTTGCCACTTTAGGGCAGCGTTTGAGGAATCCGCTACCGCTTTCGGTGGGGCTACCGGCGTTAAGCGGACCGGGCGGAAAACCGGAAGTGTTACGATTTCGTCGCCTACCCGAACCTGATAATTACCAATATGCTGGTGGCTTCCGAGGGAATCGATATCAAGTTCGAACAGGCCGGACCCATTTTGGATGTCCGGCACCGGCGGAATCCAATACCGCTCCGCGCGATGGCTTACCCCGAAGCGCCGACTGACACGTCCTGGAGCGAACTCCCGCAAAGCTGCAATTACCTGCATTTCTTTGGCATTGAAAGTTCCAGCGGAGTCCGATCCGGGTAGGTCGATAGTCACCTCCGCCAAATTGAGGTCATCGAACAGGGAGCCGGGTATGAAATCTGGCAGCGGGTTGTTGACCGACATAAAGTCCTGTTGCGGTTCTCCTTCAACGCTCCAATCGCTCGCTAAGCGCCGAATTGCGGTAGGTAGAACGGTCGTTAAAAGAGGCCTAGGGAACTCCCATAAGATCGCCGACAGGTCTTCCTCGGAAATGTTCAAGGCGCCCTTCAGGTAACTGGCGAGGCGCTTCGTTCCAGCCTCATTCTCAACTATGTTCCGCAGTTCGCGCAGCAACCATTGGCGTCGCCGAACATTAAGCCCCGACCCACCGCATAGATCGCTCCAAACTCCGCCAGTCGGGGCGCCTTCCAATTTCGACCCCAAGTAGTCGATCGTGGCGAATACCGCTTGCATCCTGGTTATGTATCGATTTGCTAAGGGCAACGTTCGGATCGACAACTCCGGGTCGAATAGCAAATCGTAACTCTGGTATGTAGAGCGGTCGCGTCCGTAATCGGACAACACAACTACTGTCCAAGGGCGCATACCGCGCGTACGCCCGCCCCGGCCCTTACGCTGCAGGAACCCCGCCATGCCGCGCGGGGCCTTGTGCTGAATCACAGCCCCGACGACAGGATCGTCGTAACCCACTTCCAGTACAGCGGTGGCAACGACTACGTCTGCATCCGGATCAACGCCGCGATCTTGGGAGCTGACTCTTTTAACCACAAGCCGTTGCGTGAGGCCATTGTGTAAGTCCTCACAGAACCGCCAATCCTGGCCATTGGAATAGCGCGCGAATGACGTCCCTCTGTCACGCAAGACAGCTAATCCACCTTCAGGTGCCTTGCGCATGTCCGGATCGCCGTAACTATTACGCCCCTCGGCGCTAAGCAAATCAAAATACAAGCGATTGATAACGTCCAAGTTATCGGTAAAAATAAAGGTTCGCTGGCCAAACACTCCTCGGCTTACTGAATCTCCAGGCTTGCTCGCCTTCGGGTCAAGGCAACGCTGCAACACCATGCTTGTTTGGATTGTGGTGGATAGTAGTGCCGCTCGTGAAACTGGGTCGCCTCTAAGTGCAAGCATGTATTCGGCACCTTCCGACTCGATCTCGTTAGCCCGAGGGGACACCTCATCCATCTGGCTATTGCGGCCACCTGTCAGCCCTGCGAAAAACTGCCCTGCCTCGCGCAATGTCGCGGACAGACCAACAAAACGCAAACGTTGCCCCAGCAATCGTTGCCAACGGCGCATGAGGTAAGCAACTTGAGCGCCATGCTTACCCTCGTACGTATGCACCTCGTCCATGAGCACCAACTCTGGGGCACGGAGAGCCTTTTGTCCGACGCCAAACAAATGCGCCATAGAATTATCTGAGAGGCGTTGGTTGAGCATCTCGGTTGTCGTGAATAAGATATCCGGGACGCAATTCTTCATGGATTCTCGGGTAATCGGAAATACGCTGCCGTCTAAAACCTCTTCACAAGAAACACAAACTAGGCGCTCAATGCCTTTGTCACGGTCCTCCTGAAGCCAGCGTAATTTGCCACCACAATAAGGGCAAGCCAGTATGGGGCAAATGCCCCTTGGCCAATCGCAGTATCGCGCGGAGGAGGGGGTATCGCCATACAGAGCAGCAATGCGGATTGAGACGGTCTCACCTTCCGGCAAGTCCGCCTGAAAAGTGCGGATTCGCCGCAGGACCTCACGTAACTGATCCTTTAGCAATTCTGTGCGGGGATAGAGTGCAACGGCTTTAACCCAACCCGAGTTGCTTCCGTCCACCAGTACGTGGCGATATACCGATGCCAGGGCTGGAAGATAAAAGGCTAGCGTCTTCCCGCTACCGGTGCCCGCACAAACAATGGTAGACAAATCTAACCCTTTCTCGATCGCGCCCAGAATTCTCTTAGCCGCCCTCACTTGGAAACCTGAAAGTCGGACGGAAAGACCGCCCGGCGTTAACAGCGTCCCGACTGCCGTCAGCAACGCCGGACTCTTCGCTGACTCTCCTATCATGGCTAGCGCTTGATCAGCCGGAATATCACGTGCTGGATAACTGCGCCGGCGACGCAAAAAACGAAAGTCGGCAACCAAACCGGGAGCTTGTTGCCATCCGTATGACCCAGCATGTTTGGGGAATAACTGCCTCAGCCTTTGGATAAGACGAACCGTTTCCGCCATGCGTGATCGATAGCCGGTGGAACCACCTTCCATAGAGACTTCGGCTAACCACTTTCGTTGCAGAAACTCGGCAAGAATATCTTCGGCTGATAAAAATTCCTCAAAGCCGCCATTGATGGCTTCGTCTATCTGATGATTGAGCAGGTCGAGAAACTCGTCATGTCCGAATGCACCGTCTACGATTCCCCAAGTAAGCAGTCTCGCTTCACGCTCTTCGATGCGATCCAGGATAGAAGCAAGGAATTTTTCACGTAGTCCCGACATGGATTCGTCCTACTATCGCGCCCGCACGGCGTAGTTGTTTAACATGTTGTTGGTGCGGAGCCATCCGACTACTTCAGGGGTAAGCAACTCTAAACTAGCTCCACTTCCCGTAGACGTCGCGCTGAAGAACTCCCTCACCGAAATTGGTACATCGTCGTTCTCGACGAACAGGATCTCCGTAAGTTGCCGCGAGCAATTGTGAACTTCGTCAAGCTCCAAAGCATTAGCCGGAACTAAATTGCGGTATTGGGAAAGCTGCGTGTATAGGCGTTTGTATATCCTCAGTGCCTCAGAGTTCTGTGGTAGCGTCGTTAGTAAGGTCTGCTGACGTTGTTCTGGAGAAACTCCCCCAAACAGCCTGCTAAAGTAGTAACCATACCAATCCTGTCTCTGCACCGCATCTTCCGAAGCATTGAATTCGGTCAGTGCTTTCTCGAGTTTCACCCAGCGCTTACTGTCCGTTAAAGTTGAGGACTTGGGCGACTCGACAAACCGATCAAGAGTCATGGCACAAAGCTTTTTGACTTTGTCGACATCGGTCGCCAGCGATAGCGGAACGTTACCTTGCCGAAGCATGGTACGGCGGTTAGCCAAAGACTGGACCTTGGTTGCCAATGCGCTAAGTTCGTTTTTCCTCTTAGCTAACTCCGTCGCTTCCGCAACGTTGCTGCTTGCCGCATAAGCCTTTACAAGACGCCCATGGGCAACCTTAGCTTCATCAAGCATCATGGCGCCTCTCTTTCCGACGAAAAGGAATTCAACGTGTTCATTAAGGCCCGGAACAATTCTTGGATCTCGGCTGCTTGCGCTAGGGGATCTACACCAACATATTTCGAATCCAACGCCGAAGCCTCTTTTTCAGAGGCGCGGATTACCTTACGGGCAGTCTCTGTGAGACTTTCTGCCACGATTAGCGGATTCACGTCAAGACGGCCTGCACGGCTTATGGGTTGATCCTCCCCATGTTCCGTAACAGCGTCTTCCGACCTCGAAATCATGTTAAGTGCCTCGCGTATCGCTACATTCCGAAACTCGTCGCAGCGTTTCTTGAAAGCAGTTGTCACCATACCGATCTCATCACTGCGCCATGCCCCTTTCTCAGCCAACTGGTCCGCCAGTGCCTTGAGTTGTTCGACAATCACTTGCTTATCGAAATTCTCCCCTAATTCCGCTACTATTTTGTTCCGGACAACAGTCGCCTGCTTTAGCATTTTTTGGGCCTGCAGTTTTACACGAGGTTCGCTCATCGTAGCCAGCGCCTGCTTCAATTCGCCTGAAATTTCCAGAATATTAGAGCTATGCGCGTCCTCTTCCTCCAGTACGGTGTTCATTACTCTGACCATGTCTATCGCGTACACAGCCTTACCAGAGCCTTGGAAGCTTCCGCAGTAAGTAGCAACCAGTTCGATCAATTCTGGACGTATTCGGATCGCTTCTTCCTGCAAGTTGCTCCACTCGCTGAAATCACTATTTGCTGAAGTCAGAAGTCTTGGAGGAGTGCCTGCTTCTCCAAACAAGAAAGGTGCGAGGCTCGCCGTGGTCCGGCCACGCAATGATAAGCCCAAGATCTGGCTGTTTATCTGCAGCAATCGTATAGCTGCACCCAGTTTCTGGCGCAGTTCCACACGAATAATCGACAGCGCCTGAGGCATAAGACGATCAACAAGGTTTCCAACCAAAACCAGATCGTCGTCAGCGTCTTCATACAAAATCTTGCTTACGTTCGGACTATATAGTCGTGTCACTGCAGTTAATTCTAAGCGCAACAACCCGCTCGGATCCGTATGATCTTCGGCAATCTTTACCAAGTTTGAACCGACAAAGTTTCCTTCGCCGCCGGCATTTGGAATCGAAATCTTATTTTTAGTGACTGGTGATCTAAAACAACGTTCGGCTACCCAGTCAATACGTTCGTTTAGCGCAGAAGCCAAAGAATTTCTTATTTGGTTCGCCACTTGCTGCGGCATACGATCACCCTGAACCCATTTTTCGAGCGCAACTTTCACGGGGTTATTGCTCGGTTTCGGTTGAGAAGGATTTTGAATTTGTTCATGATCGTGTTGCCTGTCAGTCAGAGGAGGCCTTTGGTATTCAACGTTTGGCGGGATCAACTTGAAAGCGTCAAACACCTCTTTCGGGATATAACCGACTTCAGCCACCGTCTGAGGTGAATTGCCCCAGATGGAAACTATTCTCCTGTAGCGCTCCCTTGTTTCGGCCGCAACGGACATAGTTGCCAACCACTGAGAAATCTCCGCATTCATGCTCGGTGCGTTGACGCTGGGCGGAGGAAACTTCTCCGTTTCGAAAGCTGGGCGACCAGCCAGAAGTAAGGAGCGGAGGATGTTGTCGATAACGAAACGCGGCGTGTAGATTAAAGCATTGTTTCGGGTGAGCGTGGCCTTGGCCATTTGCTCAATAGCGGCTTCCGTGAAAGGAAATAGAGGTATATGGTCGTAATACCCGAAGGCAGTTAGGACAGGAGAATCTTCACTATAGCTGGGATCGGCATAGGGACCGATCCATTGCCTTTCGCCGTAATATTCGCCCCCTTTCGACTTAAAATGATGTACCAATTCATCGAACCCCCAGCGGGCGGCATTCAAATATGCAGCAACTAGGGATTTGGTCCGCCTAATAACCTCAGCAGGACTCGATAACTCTGTTTCTACTTTCCACTCACGCATTGCTCGCGTCCCAAAGGTATCCTCCGTAGTTAGGTAACCATCTGTTACTGCGATTACTGACCTGAGCGTCGCATATTTCCGGACGTTTTCAGTCTCGCCCTCTTGGATCAAAACCTTGAGCAGGATGTCCTGAATACCTATTAATGCTTTAAAGTCTTCGACGAAGATCACAAGCTCTCGTTCTTGTGCCAACAGTCGTTCTCGAATTTTAAGAATCACCTCGTGAAGGGTCATACCGCCCATGGATTGATGCAAGTTAAACAACTGACGAATCGCTTGGTCGACAATTTTGTTCTCGTTGAGCATGCGGGTAGCTACTCGCATGCCTTCACCTTCACGAATCAGCAAATTCCTCGTGTAATATGCATTTGTCTGTTGGGCTGACTTGGAAATATCGATGCCTTTTGATGGCAGCCGCAAATCGGCTGGAACAAAATCCTTTAAATACTCCTCCTGTTCGACCTGACTTTGGCCAGAGATAGCGCGATGGACGAATCGCGGAAATACTTCTTTGCGGAAGTGTTCTACCAACTCTGGATCACCCATGAATTTTGGTAGACCGCGCGCGTGACCTAACTGCTCCTTGGCAGCAGAATCTCTAGGGTTGGCCCTCACCCGAGCTTCCAATTCCTTAGATAACTTGCCCATCGCGATATCAAGGGCCCCTTGGAAACGAATAACCGCTGTTTCGACATCCAGGTCTTCAGGTAGCGCTTTATTGAATTCCGCTCTTACTTGGGCGTATTCCACTTCCGGCAGTTGTTCCAGAATTAGTTCGACGACTCTACGCAGACTTGCACTCTTGGGAATGCGAATAACGACAAACTTTCCGTCCCCATTTATACTTTGGAGTCTGGCATTCAGAAGTCGCACCATATGCGACTTACCAGCACCGGATGCACCAGTAATAGGAACAATTTGTACACCCTCTGGCACATTTTCGGATACAAGGTAGTTGAATAACTCCTCTTCGCTGGCATCAAATATGTTACCAGATGAAATTTCCTTATAAGTCAGCGGTACCACTGTATGAACAGCAAGCAGAACTGCATCGTTCGCACCCTCGGCTTCGTGTTTAATGCATTTATTTATTTCGTCAGCGGAGGGCCAATACTTCAACAGACTCACGACAACTTCCTCTTAAGGCTGACATGAGTGAAGCTCTCCCATGGCCGACCACCTTGTCTGGTAAGCGTCAGTTTAGAACTAGCATCAGAACGTGTTTCAAAGCCTATAACCCCTTGTTTCTGAAGTCTTTGCAACGCAAACGAGACAGCAGTCGACAAGTTTCCCGCAGGAGGCGCTGACCACGCCTCTGGCCTCATCACTTTTTCCACCTCGACTCGATAATATCCGGTATCCAATACCGGCAAACGAGCGGCCAAACGCGAAATGAATTCAGACGCCGAAATCGTTTCTCCAATCTTTAGGATGTCCATCAAGTCCGAACGCAGCGCCGCCGTTATATCGCAGAAAATATTGGAGTCGTCCCCGACCGCAAATCCAAGAAATTTCGCCCATGCGCGAAACCCAGGCCATCGATTCGATTTATTCATGAAAATGAAGTAGCCAGCCTTTAATTGCATTGTAGCCAAGCTTTCGATTCTTTCAGGATCAGTTGGGATTGTGTAGATGTCCTGAGCCAACCACCAAGATAAAGCACGGCATAAGTCTGCGGTACTTCCAGTCGATCTTTCAGTGCTATCAGTAGACCACAAAGGGTCACCGTGCTCACTACGAAGCGCTAAGTTGCGACAGACTGTAGGAAGACGATCAGCAAACAGCTCAGCAGTCTCGCCGCGAGATAACTCTACTGACATTCGAATTTGTCCTGTATCTTCGACAAATAGACCAAGATTTGTCCACTTTGATAGAGTCTGGCGCACCTTGTCACTCGCTACGCCTGCATGGGGTACGGAAATATTGATCAGCTCATCACGTGAAATGTTTTTGTGATGTACGACCAAACTGGTCAGAGTTATCAGTATTGGGGGCAGACCATCAGAAGCTAGGTTAAGAATTGTCATTGGATGATTTCTCTGATCAAGGCTTCTAGTCGTATGCTATTTGGACTCAGGTCGGAGAGGCGGTTCTGGCTGTTGACTGGGTCCGGCATACCAAGCGGAAGAAGCAAAAAATGGATAGGTCGTTGGAGCACCTGCACCTCCAGAATGATATCCGCAGATGCGTCCGGCTCTAGCACAGTCAAACGAGCGAGTGGGGAATAGGGTTCCATATCGAACTCCATCAGCGAACGGTGTAGAACTACCTTGTCCAGTGCACGCTTGTAAAGCCCTTTCCACTTAGGGAGTTGTGCAAAGGAAGAGGTCGGATTGTTTGAAATTTCTCGCACTCCGCAATATTGAACCAGCCACTCAGCGAACTGTATTAGATTTTGGTGGAATGTCCGCTCAAGCTGCGTCTCATCATAAAAGACGAACACAAAAGCGGGATCCAGCCATGGAAACTTCTCCAACCATACCTCAACAAAAGGACTAATCACACGATGGATCGGTATTGTGACAGGCTCTGCATAATGCCCATGCTCAATTGGTTCGAATCGATCACTAGGACACCCACCGCATGCATGGCTCACATAAACAGGCCATGACTCAGACGTGATGCGGTATAACTCGCAAAGAGTGTCACCTACCTCCTTCCCCACCTGAGCCACTCCGCTAGACGAGCTCGGAAGGAGTTGGCGCATCATACGCAAGTTGCGATCCGCAGCCTGCAGCGTAGAAGAACGTGAAGCGCTTATCGCTTCTTCCCAGCGTTCTGTAAGGTGCCCGTCATCTAAGGTACGCACTCTCATATTGGCGATGGCTGCCAACAGCGAAGATGCGCCCTCTCCAGGTACTTCAGGCGACTCGTTAGGATTGTTCTCGAGTTCGAGTTCTATCAGTCCGGCCCTTGCCATTAGTATCAGAGTTCGCATGTTCCAATTGACATTTTCCTCGCTAGTGCCCGACGGTCCGTCAGTTCGAAGGGCATCTAAATCGATTTCCCATAAATTATCTTCACTATTAGCACGACGGCTAGACCGGAACATTGCAGTCCAACGACCAAAGCCTAATTCCTTAGAAATGAGCTTTGGTTTCGCGAGACTCTTGGGCAACTTCCAATCGGTGTCTTGAAAGACCATGAGGCTTACTGATGGTTTGCCGTCACGACCGCCGCGCCCAACCTCCTGATAATACCGATCCAACGTCTCTGGAATTGTTGCGTGTAGTACAGTCCGAACATCACTCTTGTCGAGTCCGACACCGAAAGCGGATGTAGCGATAATGCCATCAAGGCGATTTTCGCGCCAATCGTCAGTTATTCTTTTTCGCTCAGAGTAAGAAGTCTTTCCATCAAATTTGGCGATTCTGGAAAGACCGCCGGCTTCACGAAGGACTGAACTCCAATGTGTTGCCTCTTCCCTTTTTGTGACATAAAGGATGAAAGGCCGTGGCGCGTGCCGCAATGCCTCCAACACGCACTCCCGCTTCTCATCCGCGGATCTAGCCAGGTGAAACCAATACTGTGGTTCGGGACGAAGATGAACTGCAGACAGCACCTGAACACGCTCCCGAGGGCCAAAAAGAGTAGCTAGGGTCTCCAGCGTTTCCTCAGTAAAGGTAGCGCTCATGAGCAATGTTCGAAAACCTCGTGGCGCAACCTTTAACATGCTATGACGCAACCCTGACAAGGCTTGGAAGGAGGGTCGGAACTCATCTCCCCACTGGGTTATCAGATGTGCCTCGTCTATCACCAAATATCGAAGCATACCCGCTTCCGCAGTTTCCAGAACCGCGCGGAGCAATGAAGTCGTAAGTGCTTCGGGAGAGGTGAAAAGAATACGCTGGGTACCATTGCGCAAACGTTTCCGGATTTCCGAACGATCTTCCTCCGACAACCCTCCATTCCAAGCGAGCGGCCAATCGGGACGCGAAGGATCTTGACGTCGAAACAACTCGCGCATCCCAAGTTCTTGGCCCAATGCTAGCGAGACTGTTGGAACTACAAAAAGCGTAAGGTGGCCGTCTTCCTTGTATACTAGGGAGGGTGCTTGTCCCACTAGGCTCTTTCCAGAACCAGTTGGCAAATTGACTACTAAGGTGTCCCCCTCAGGTATCAAGAACGCGGCGCGCACCGCCTCCCTTTGCCCGGAGGATGAGTAAAACTCGAAACCCGTAGCGGCGCTTATGAAGGGATCTGCTGGGCAACAGCTTTTACGTCGCACCAAGTCATCGGAAAAGGCATCGGAGAATACCCCGCCTTCACCACCTCCGAGCCAGTCGGGATGCCACTCATGTGCTTCTAGTAATAAGGCAGAAGGATCTGCCTCAAAGACATCAAAACCATGCGCCTCCCAACATTGCCGATCAGGCCAACCATTTCCAGACGGCACTCTCAACCTTTGTTGTTCTCCAGCATTCTTGCTCGCACGCAACAAGGCATGGCGCACCAGGGGCTGTAAGTCGAATTGCCATCGTTTAGTGTTGCTGCAGTTTTGCGCAACTTGAAGTACCTGGCAAATTCGGTCAAAGATCCCATCTCCGACCTTGTCAGGCCAACTCGTCACCACAGGCCACTTTGCTAAAATAATTTGCAAATCGTTGAGATCGAAACTCATCTCTCATCCCTTAGGTAACTCTCGATAATGGAGACTGGTTCGCTGGTCAGAAAAACCACCCCTGCCACATCGACCTTAATCGAAGGGTTAGATATACCATGGTGAAGCGCTTCATTAAGAGATCGTTCAAGAGACAATTGTGCGACTTCCGAATTTGCCTCCCTTCCTCCGACGGACTGAATGCGGGTCCTTAACTGGGCATAACGTATCTCATCTTCCGCCATCGCCCTTTCAAGCGAATTTTTCTGACGCACTAACAAAGCAGAACTAGATTTCACAATTATTTTAGCTCTGTCGCGCAATCTTCCACAGCGTTCATTCCAGTTTTCGAGAAAATCCGGAGACCACTTTTTAAAAGCATTCAAGTATCTGATGTCCAGATTTTTATCAAGATAGTCTTCATTGCCTTCCCTTGAGTATTTTGGAGTTAGATACCGTTCGATGAATTCTTGTGGCAGTTCATCCCCCTCCTCATCTAACCAAATCTGGAGAAAGGTTGGACGAAACACGGCATCACCCCGCCGCGAGAGCGCTGAATGTGCCAACGCATTCGACGCTAGCCCCTCCTGCGCAAGTACCGACTGGGCTTCATCAAGATGGGTTTCAATGAGAAAATTGAAACAAAAACAAGCCCAAATTTCCTTGAAGTTCTCCGCACCAAACACCTGGCGCCACATCGCATAACTCCTGCCGCGAACATCCAACTCCGAGAAGGATCTGATCGACTCTACAAACTCGGCACCATAACGCAACGGACGCACACGCTGCTTAACTGCGGTAGCTCGGTGAGATACGTAGGGATAAGATTGTGGCCGGCCAGAGTGACTACCTGGCGCATTAAAGTCTATGGAACCCAAAAACTCATCTAAGAACCCGGACAGCGGAATAAGGGTAGATTGACCTAAGCCAATTCCCGGGGGGCAATAATTAAAACGGAATGGATAGTCGACCAACTGTTTTCCCGTTGTTAGCGGTAATTGCACCTTTTGGAACATAAGAGTTTTCTCGATCCAATATGTCATTGCATCATTTGTCTCTTTCCACTCCGCGTCAGCATCAAACAATTCCTCCAGTTCCTGTTCTGGGACTGCGGACAACTGATCCAGAGAGTCTTGCTCGTCGATAAGGCTTAGTTCACGGGCGACAGTGCCTGATGCCCCAGATAACCGCTCACGCATTTCATCAAAACCTTCAGCACCGTTGTTTATCAGCGTAAGTGCCAATGAACCTACTTCAGCTTCAATCAAGTACTGCAAACTAGAGATTGAGCGGGAAAATACGCGCAATCCGTCATCAATCGTCCGGAACCAAGCCATTTGGAGCGGAGAACGGCAGTCTAGAAGCACGTAAGATGGGATTGGATGGCCAGCCCCATACCGATCAACACGACCCATGCGTTGCTCAATCCTATTTGGCTGAAGAGGCAAATCAAAGTGCACAATGAATTTGTTTCCTCCTTGCAGGTTTATACCCTCCTCTGCTCGCCTATCGCAAACTATGGCTTGAACTTCTGGATTTGTAAGAAAACCTTGCCAAGTGGACTCTTCATCATCTTCCAACTTTTCGTCAGGGTCTAGCCTTACAACATTTACCTCATGGTCTTTAAGATATTGAAAGATTTGGTCAGCGTTGTATTCGCTAGCGCAAAAAATAACCACCTTCACCGAATCCGGAAAGCTCCTTATGCCCCGGTACAACCTATCAAGGCGATTTTCCATCCAGGATTTACTGTCAACGGACATAACTATGGCACTGAGCAATGCTTGTTCATCATCGAACGCAGCACAGATGCCAGTCTCGATATCACTCTTACGATTCAGACAGAGCTTTTTAAAAATTGACAGGTCTTCGAAGAGCGCGCAAATCACATCCCAGTAAAACCTCTCAGGTCGATAAATATCATCCTCTCGCATAAGTGCTTTCGCCAAGGTCGCACCTATACGCCAGTCTTCAAGTGCAGACTCAATTCGCTCCATTGACGAAGTTTCTACTTGCCAAAGTTCGACACCTTTACGATTTGGAGTCAATCCATGAATTTGAGATCTGCGATTGCGCAATATGCGTCGATTGAGACGATAAGTCTCTGAGACATGTGCTCTCAACTGTCTCACGGCTGCACAAAAATCTTGATCAGTCTCGTCCGGTAAGTCGAATAATTTGTCCTGCAACGTCTTCGTCAACTCTGTTAATCGCCGATCGTCGGGCAGTCGATCTAACAGATCTTCAAGTACCGAATCTAAAAAAAGTGCATTGCTCGGATCGAGGGCGGCTACAGTTTCTGCTAGCGCTTGCCTGTTTATGACTTTCAACCGGAAAGTTTCCAATTCATTGAGCGGGTAAACCACAGGGTCCAAAAGGTTCAGCATGCGGAGGAACCCGTCTTCGTTCCGCAGAATTGGCGTCGCCGATAATAGCAGCAGGCGTTGTGTTCGTTGTGACATATCCTTTACTAAGCTATATACGAATTGCAGAGACTCCGTCGCACTGGGCGAAGTAAGGTGGTGAGCCTCATCGATTACCAACAATGAAATATTTTTAGAAGCCTCTTCCCTCAATGTATCTCTGTCTTCTTGAGAAATAACAAAAACTGATATGTTAATAAACTCGAAAAGACCAAATCGACTTCCTAGTTCCTCTCGCCATTGATTTACTAACTCGCGAGGAACGAGAACAAGGATATGGTGACCACGCATGTCGTCCAGCACAGTTTGACGTATGATGATTCCGGCCTCAATAGTCTTTCCCAAGCCAACCTCATCAGCAAGCAAATAGCGTTGCGTATGGTCAGTTAAGACACGCCGCACCACCTCAATCTGGTGTGGTTCCAGTTCGATTGACGAAGAAAGAAGGGCTGAAATTCCGAATGTTGCTCCTCTTTGATGCATGTAGTTTCTCATGAATCCAGAGCGTGCTTCTGCGTACTGAGGTGTTTCGGTAATAAAATTCCCAAGAAAGCCCACGGGATCGTCAATTGGTCTTTTCCAACGCACGAATACTTGTTCATATGGAATATATATATCTTGCTGGTGAGGCAAACGTACTTCGACTCCCTCTCCATCGTCATCTAATACCCTTCCGATGCGCCACTGTTCCGATATCAAGTCGTAAGTGAATACACGCGTATTTCGCCCGAGCGACTTCAGCTTGATGGCTGCGGTCGGAACAGAAACTCTATGTCGGACTGCGATAGGCGAATCGAAATACTCGACGATGCAGTTCGATCCATCGTTGTGGACAACTTTACCTAAGCCATCATTTTTCGCATTCTTTATCAAGCAAAACATAAGCATCCCTGTATCTACTAAATCACCGATCTACCTGTCAGTTGCTTTTACAATAATCTGCTGTTGTTACGGAATACCTAAGATTTTGTGTGTCTGCACGCTCACTCTCCACTGGGGATTCGCATGGCAATAGTCGATCACTTTGCGGACATTTTCAGCGACTGCTATGCCGTCCATTGCCTGTAGGAAAAAGTGGTCAAAATCTAACTGGGCAAAATACTCGGGAGGAGCTAGTCGCTGAGGATAAACTAGTTTCAACTCGTTCCCTGTCGTCAGTACAATCGCAGCATCGGCCTTAGGGCTTACGGTGATCCAATCGATCCCCTCGGGCGCTGGCTTAGTCCCATTCGTTTCGACCGCAATATAAAATCCGCGGGCGTGCAGTGCTTTTATTAATTGTTCATCTAGTTGCAAAAGAGGCTCCCCCCCAGTGCAGACAATAAAGCGGCCAGACTTTCCGCCATTGCCAAACTTCCAAACCTCTTCGACCTTATCTGCAAGTTCTGTAGCTGATCTAAATTTTCCACCACCAACTCCATCAGTGCCAACAAAATTCGTATCACAGAACTGACAAATCGCTGTATTTCTGTCCTTTTCAAGACCAGACCAAAGATTGCAACCGCTGAACCGACAAAACACGGCTACCCTGCCAGCATTGCAGCCCTCGCCTTGGATTGTGTAGAAAAGCTCTTTAACTGAGTAAGTCATAGTTATCAACTCGGCAGGGCTGGTGGCTGTTTGCCCCAACTCAATATTGCACCACAACTTGGTGTCTCAAAAAGATCTATTCGGTCTAATTGGGGTAAATGATGCGCGAATCTGGTTTTGATCCATCGCAAAATATTCGCAACATCACCATCGAGCATCCCCGGCAAATCATTCAGAAAATAATGGTCTAATTCTTTATACACTGGCTTAAACACTTCCTTCACATCTCCGTAATCTACTGTCCAACCCAAAACTTTGTCCAGTGGAGAAGTTAGGTGTAATCGGCAAAGGTAGCTGTGACCATGAAGCTTTCTACGCGGATCGCCTACAGGAGTTCTGACCAAACGACATGCACTCTCAAATCGAAACTCTTTCCAGATGCGATAGTGATTGCCATCAAAATGACAGCCAGCAGTAACGGTTTCGTATACGGTTATCCAAGATAACTCTTGGAGCATTGGCTTTATTCGCCGCCATAACCAAGAGGCAAGCATTTCACTCGTGGGATTCTCCAGACCGGGGATATCGTTTAAGCAGGAAAGATTGAGTTCTACTTGAAGGGGCGCCCAAATATCTCCAAGCTTGTCATAGTCGACCCCCATGTCATTGCCATGCAAATCCTGATCAGCATGAAGGATTACTTCGAAGCCGTGTCCATGCATACGGCCGCACTGATGTCCTTCGGGCACGTTGGGCAATTGATGGGCAGCCTCGAAGCGGAACCGTCGCCATACATGCGCATGGCCAAAACCGTCCAAATCTGCACCCTGATTCAAAGTGCTTTGAATACCTACCAATTCAACTCCTGGCACCGCAAGCTTGGCTCGCAACCACTTGGCCAGGTTTTCATCTGTGGGAATGGATATATGCTCATTCAAAAGTTGGTAGTCAAGCGTTGCAACAGCCTCTGCTAGTGCAGCCTTTAGATCTGAAGTTTCTCCTCCTGCAAAGAGCGCCCACTCAGTGGGCAATTCAGCCCGGATTCTAGACTGGAAGCTGTGACCGTGCATATTTCTTGCCCTATGACCATATGGAAGAATAGAAACATGGCGGGCAGCTTCAAATGGGCACGATACTGTATAAAACAAGCGTTCCCTCATACTATTTTCCTTGAACTTTAGATAGACAGATCAGCATAGACAGCCTCTGCAAAATTGAGTATGTAAATAAATATTTCTCACTGACTACGCCAGTTGCAAACTGATGATCTACCAACCCATCACCGAAATCGATTACGAATCTATTCAGGCAGGACTTTCCGTCCCCCGGAAACCTAGGGAACCTCTGAACAATCCTGAATCTTTATAAAATATGCGGAAAAATTTCCAAATTCTGGAATTATTAGACGATTTTATGCTCTTTGGTTGGTAATTTGTTCC